>JABAOH010051431.1_pt2 | contig 129936 bp, 111 predicted proteins | sample 7062181 | NCBI WGS metagenome assembly JABAOH01 (sample SAMN14538630, study PRJNA623070) | marine sediment metagenome | biome: marine biome [ENVO:00000428]; feature: marine pelagic biome [ENVO:01000023]; material: deep marine sediment [ENVO:00002113]; isolation source: pool of 5 deep marine...
GGCGCGCTGCACGGTGGCGGCCAGTTCCGTCGGCGGCAGCGACCCCTCCACCGCCATCTCTTCGCCCGGCGCCGCGATGACGCAGAGAACGTCGCGCTCGCACGCGAGCTCCGCCCTCGAGCCGGGCGCCGAGCCGGCGCCGAACAGGCGCGCGCAGCGCACGCCGTCGAGGGCGACGCCGCGCCGCTCGAGCCCCGCGCGCACGCGCGCGGCGTCGTCGCCGCCGTGCGCAAGCAGGGCCTCGAGCCCCGCGGCGGGCATCTCGGCCTGCACACCCAGGGCGGCCAAAGCGTCGCGCCCGCGGGCGTCGAAAGCCAGCAGCTCACAGGCCTGCGCGCCCTCGACGTCCACCAACGTGAGGGCATCGCCGGCCTCGAGCGCCAGCACGATGGCGCCGGCGCCGGGCACGCGATAGCGCTCCAGGCCCGGCCGCCGGCGCGCCAGCCCCGGCTCTCTCAGGCGCGTGGGCGCCGCCACGAAACCCCTCCGCCGGCGCCGTCGCGCCGCGCGCCGCTCTCAGGCGCTGTCATCGTCACTGCTTCGCTTCGCCTCGTCCGCCCGCCGCCGTCGTTGGCCGTCTCCGTCCCCGCCGCGGTGCCGCCTGCGCCCCCATGCTAACCCCGGCCGCGCGCTCGCTTCAATTCGAGCGCGCGGCGGCGCCGAGCGGGCCGCCGGCGCCGGTTGCCGGCGCATAGCATTGCGTATACTGTCGCGGCATCGCAGCTGCGGAGAGCGTGGACCCATGAAGCTGTACGATTTTGCCCTGGCGCCCAACCCGAAACGGGTCCGGGTCTTTCTGGCGGAGAAGGGGATCGAGATACCGAGCGTGCAGATCAACACACGCGAGCGCGAACAGTTCAGCGATGCTTTCCGCGCGATCAACCCCTACTGCACGGTGCCGGTGCTCGAGCTCGACGACGGCACCTGCATCAGCGAGTCGGTGGCCATCTGCCGCTACTTCGAGGAGCTGCACCCCGAGCCGGTCCTGATGGGCCGCGACGCAAAGGACAAAGCGGTGGTCGAGATGTGGAACCGCAGGGTCGAATTCGAGGGTTATCTTTCCGTTGCCGAGACGGTACGCAACGCTCTGCCGCTGTTCGCCGATCGCGGGCTGCCCGGCCTGCCGGGGGGGGTGCCGCAGATCCCGGCGCTGGTCGAGCGCGGCCGGCGGAGCATCGCGCGCTTCTTTGAGCATATGGACGCGAGACTGGCCGAGAGCCGTTTCATAGCGGGCGACGCCTTCACCATTGCCGACATCACCGCGTTCGTCACAATTGGTTTTGCGGGACGCGTCGACGTCGGTGTCCCGGATTCGTGCCCTCACGTGGCGCGCTGGCACGACGAGGTCGCGGCACGGCCGAGCGCGGGCGCGTGAGCCGGGACGTGCCACCCCACGCGCTCGGGCCCGGCGCTGGGCGGCGTGCCGATTCCGTCGCCCGCGACCTCTTCCGTGACGCCGCGGCGGCGACGAGGCGCCACGACTGACTCCAAGCCCGCGGCGCGCGCGATTGTACTCGACGGCGACACTGCGGCGTTGCCTCAAGCTGTGGGAGATCGTCGTCTACGGCGTCGGGCTGATCCTCGGCGCCGGCGTATACGTGCTGCTGGGCAGCGCCGCCGGCATCGCGGGGAACATGGTCTGGCTCTCCTTCGTCCTGGCGGCCGTCGTCGCCGGTTTCACCGCCCTCAGCTATGCCGAGCTTTCCGCCCTGTTCCCGCAGGCCGCCGCAGAGTTCGTCTATACACGACGCGCTTTTTCCTCGGACGCGCTCGCCTGGGTGATCGGCTTCGTCGCCGTCGTCATCGGCTTCAGCACGGCCAGCGCGGTGGCCGTCGGCTTCGCGAGTTACCTGACACGCTTCGTGCCGCTGCAGACCGGACTCGCGGCGCTGCTGCTGATCGCGGCCCTCAGCTGGATGAGCTACCGCGGCATCAAGCAGTCGGCCCGGTTCAACGCCGTGGCGACGGCGGTGGAAGTGGGCGGACTTGCGCTCATCGTCGTCGTCGGCGGGCTGTACCTCGTGGGCGGCGAGATCGCACCGGCGAACCTGCTGGCGGCTCCCGTCGACTCCGGTACGGCGGCGCAGCGATTTCTGCCGGTGGTGTCCGCAGCTGCGCTGATCTTCTTCGCCTACATGGGCTTCGAGGACATCGCCAACATCGCCGAGGAGGCCGAGAACCCGCAGCGCGTGCTGCCGCGGGCCTTTATCTACTCGCTGCTGATCTCGACACTGATCTACGTGCTGGTCGCCGTTGTCGCCGTGAGCGTGGTCCCGTACCCCGAGCTGGCGGCGGCGCCGCAGCCGCTGTCGCTGGTGATGGAGAAGCTGATCGGCGTCTTCGCGCCCGAGCTGGTCGCCGTCATCGCACTGTTCGCCACCGCCAACACGGTGCTGATCACCCTCATCGTCAGCGCGCGCATGCTCTACGGCATGGCCGCGCAGGGCTCGCTGCCGCCGGCCCTGGCGCTCGTGCACGGCGCGCGGCGCACGCCCTGGGTGGCGGTGCTGGCGGTCGGCGTGGTCGCCGCCCTGTTCCTGGTGTTCGAGGAGATCGAGATACTCGCTTCCATCTCCGACGTCGGCATCTTCATCCTGTTTTTCTTCGTCAACCTGAGCAATATCGTGCTGCGCTATCGGCTCCCCGAGCTCGAGCGGCCGTGGCGCAGCCCTCTCAATATCGGTCCGTTTCCGCTGGTGTCTGCGCTCGGCGCCGCAAGCTGCCTCGTGATGCTGGCCACCCTGCATCACCCGGTCCCGATCCTCGGCGGCGAAGTGCCGTCGCTGCTGGTCGGCCTGGCCGTCTTCGGCCTGTCCGTGCCCGCTTACCTCGTCCTCGGCAGGCCCCGAACGTGAACCGGCGGGCATTTGCGGGACCCGCGGCGGACCCCGCCCCGGGGATCTCACACAGCACTTGCTAAAATTAATAAATTAGAATATAGTTATGTTTCATTCTTTATCCGGCGCTGCACGCGCCGCCGATGAGCAAGGGAGGCTCCCTCGCGGAGACCGTCCACCAACCATGAGGTCAGGAGAAATGCGCAAAGCTCTATTGCCGCTGGTTTTTGCCGGCACCCTCTTCGCCGGCGCCGCCCACGCCGCCTCCGCCGAAGGCGCCCCCGAGAGCGCCACGCCGGGGTATCCGGGCGCCGTCAACTGGTTCGATCCCGCCACCTGGATGACCGCCGCCGGCGTGCCGGCGCCGGCCACGGGCACTGGCGCCGCGCCCGCCGCTGCGGGATTGCCGTTCAACCCGGCGCACCCCGCCGGCTGGGCCATGTTCATCGATCCGGCCCGTCACCAGGGCGCGCACATGGCGTTCACCAACCCGGCGACGTACGCGCAGTTCATGCAGCCCCAGTTCTGGATGCAGTTCGGCAATCCCAACAACTGGATGGCGTGGATGAACCCGGCGTCCTACGCGGCGTTCATGAACCCGGCCCACTACATGTACTGGATGAACCCGGCAGCGTACGCCCATGCCTTCAATCCGGCCACCTACACGCAGATGATGAACCCGGCCGCCTACGGCGCGTTCATGAACCCGGCGCTGTACATGCAGTGGATGAACCCGGCCGCCTACGCCCTTCCGGGCATGGCGGCGAGCGGCGCCACGCCCAACTGGTTCGATCCGAGCGCCTGGCTCAGCATGACCGATGCCAATGCCTGGTCTCAGTACGCAGGCGCCGAGGGTCAGCCGGGCTTCAATCCCTTCGATCCGTCGACGTGGGCGCCGGCTCAGCCCGCCGCCGAGCCGCAGGCCGAAACCGAGTCGACGCAGTAAACGGCGCGGGCTTTGCGCCCGCCAAGCAGTCGATCAACACGGCGGCGGGCACGACTTCGGGTCGTGCCCGCCGCTCCCGCGACCCCGCGCCGTGCCGGGCGCCGCAACACGCAAGACACGCGGCCGCACCGCACCGAGCCTCGCTTTTACCCACCGCTTTCGACCACCTCGCGCCTCTGCAGTGGCGCCGCGGCGCCGGCCTTCGCCGCTGATCGACACGCCGCGGGCGGAGATGCCGCGCCCCGGCGTACCGTTCACTCGGCGCGCAGCGCCTCCACCGGATCGAGCCCGGCGGCACGCCTTGCCGGCAGCACGCCGGCCGCCAGGCCGATGATAACGGCGATGCCTTCGGCGAGGCCGACGTAGGCCCACGGCGTGTGCACCGGCAGCGCGGGCAGCAGCGCATGCAGCGCCTGGGCCCCGCCGGCGCCGAGCGCGAGCCNNNGCGCCCAGCGCGCGCAGCAGACCGATCTCGGCGCGGCGCTCCCGCACGGCGATGAGCATGATCGTGAGGATGCCGACGGCGCCCACCAGCAGAGAGATGCCGCCGATGACGCCGACGGCGAAGGTGAGCACGTCGAGCACCGAGCCAAGCACGTCCAGCATCTGCTTCTGCGTGGTGATGGTGAAGTCCTCGCGCCCGTGGCGTGCACGCAGGATGCGCCGGATACCCGCCACCACTTCCGCCTCCGGGGCCTGCTCGGCGTAGAGGACGTCGATCTCCATCAGGCTGTTGCGATTGAACATCTCCAGTGCCCGTGCGGCGGGCACGTAAACCGTATCGTCGAGATCGAAGCCGAGCACGGTGCCCTTGGGCTCCATGGTGCCGACGACGCGGTAGCGGTCGCCGCCGATACGAATGCGCTGACCGAGCGGGTTGCGCGCGCCGAACAACTCCTCGCGCAGCTTGGCGCCGAGCACCGCCAGCGCGCGCGGCGCGTCGGGGTCGTCCGCAGGCAGGAACGTGCCGGCCCCGGGACGAAAGCTGAAAGCCCGCGGCCAGTCGGGGCCGACGCCGTAGACCGTGACGCGGCGCCGGCGATCGCCCGACTCGACCTCGGCATTGCCCTGCACGACCGGCACCACGGCCACCGCATAGGGAGCACGCACGAGCGCCTCGGCGTCGTCGAGCGTCAGCGGTCGCTCGGTGCCGAACACGCCGACGGACGTGCCGTGGGTGGTGGCGCGGCCCGGGTTGACGGCGACGAGGGTGGACCCGAACTGCGTGAACTCCGCCAGCACGAAGCGGTGAATGCCCTCCCCGATCGAAGTCAACAGCACCACCGCGGCGATGCCGATGGCAATGCCGAGCGCGGTCAGCGAGGCCCGCAGCCGTTGTGCGGCCATGGCGCCGACGGACAGGTGCAGGAAATCGAAGGGACTCACGTCGTTGCCGTTACTTGCGTGCCAGCGCCAGGACGGGATCGAGCTGCGCCGCACGCCGCGCCGGCAGGGCTCCGAAGACAAGGCCGTTGCCGAGGGCGATGCCGAGCGCCGCCGCGATGGCCCACCACGGCGCGCCGAAGGGCAGCGCCGGGTAGATCTCGGCGAGGACGCGGCTGGCGCCCTCGCCGATGACGATACCGATCCCCGCGCCCACGGCGGACAGCAGCGCGGCCTCGGCGAGGAACAGCGTCACGATCTGGCGTCGCGGCGCACCCAGAGCCTTCAGCAACCCGATCTCCGCGGTACGCTGGCTCACCGTCACGAGCATGATGTTCATGATGAGGATGCCGGCGACGACGAGGCTGATGGAGGCGATGCCGCCCACCGTCAACGTCAACGCGCGGAAGATGCGATCGAACGTGGCGAGCACGGCGTCCTGCGTGACGACAGTCACGTCCTCCTCGCCCTGGTGACGTGCTGCCACGGTGGTCTGCACGTGCTCCTTTACCGTGTCGATGGCCTCGCGGCTCTTCGCCTCCAGCAGGATCCGGAACAGCGACGGCGTGTTGAACAGGCTCTGCGCCGAGGCCACCGGAATCACCACCATGTCGTCCACGTCCACGCCCAGCGAGCGCCCCTGCGAAGCCAGCACGCCGACGACGCGAAAGCGGCGGTCACCGATGCGAAGCCACTGCCCCAACGGCGGGACGTTGCCGAAGAGTTCGTGCGCCACGGTGGTGCCGATCACGCACACCGGGGAGGCACGCTCCGGGTCGCCCGCCGGCAGAAACCGCCCGCGGGCCATTTGCCAGTGGCGGATCGGCAGCAGATCGGCCGTCGCGCCGAGCACCGGCACCTCGCGGTCACGCTGGCGCCAGGACACCGACGCCGAACCCACGACGATGGGGGCGATGCGACGCACGGCGTTGTGGCGTGACAGCGCCACCGCGTCGGCGACGGTGAGATCGCGCGGCGTCTCTCCCATCAGCAGCGCCGGCGCCGCTCCCGCGGTCTCCGAGCGCCCTGGGAGCACGATGACCAGATGTGTGCCGAGCGAAGCGAACTCGCCGGTCACATAGCGGCGCGCGGCCTCGCCGAGGGACGTGAGCAGCACGATCGCCGCGACGCCGATGCCCATCGCCAGCAGCATGAGCGTCGTGCGCAGCCGGTAACGGCTCAGTGAACCCCAGGAGAAACGCAGGACGTCGATCGGCCTCACGGTGTGCGCGCGAGATCGGTGTCGTCACTGATGCGCCCGTCCACCATGTGGATGCGCCGGCGCGTGCGTCCGCCGATGTCGGGGTCATGGGTGACCACGATCAGAGTGAGGCCCTCGCGGTTGAGGCGCTCGAGCGCCTCCACCACCTCGGTCCCCGAGTGGCGATCGAGATTGCCGGTGGGCTCATCGGCAAGCAACACGTCGGGCTTCATGACAGTGGCACGGGCGATGGCGACGCGCTGTCGCTGGCCGCCGGAGAGCTGATCGGGGCGGTGGTGAACGCGGTCACTCAAGCCCATCAGATCGAGAGCCTCGGCGGCCCGCTGCCGGCGCGGCGTCGCGGCGACGCCGCCGAGCATCATCGGCAGTTCCACGTTCTCGCTCGCGCTCAGACGCGGCAACAGGTGAAAGAACTGGAACACGAAGCCGATCTTGCTGCGCCGCACGCGCGCCTGCACGTCGTCACTCATCGAGGTGACATCGTCACCGTCGAGCAGATAGCGCCCGCGGGTGGGACGATCCAGCAGCCCGAGGATGTTCAGCAGCGTGGACTTGCCGGAACCCGAAGGGCCCATGATGGAGAGGTACTCACCGTGCCCGATGCTCAGGCTCACGTCGTCCAGCGCGTGCACCTCCTGGTCACCGACCGGGAACACGCGGTGGATGCCCTCCAGCCGGATCAACGGGCCTATCTCGACGCGGCCGCGTCCTCGGCCACGGCCGCGGCGCCGGCTTCCACGCCCTCACGGTCGATCGACACCACGACGCGTTCGTCTGGCTCGAGACCCGTCGTCACCTCCGTGTACACCCAGTTGCTGAGGCCTCTTTCGATGCGCCGCTCCACGAGCACGCCGTCGGCGCCCAGCACCAGCACCCGGTCGCCGTCGTGGACGGCCTCGGTGGGCACGCGCAGCACGTTGCTGCGCACGTCCAGCACCACCTCGGTGTCGGCGCTGTAGCCCGGGATGAGCCCCGCGATGTCGGCGGGATCGGCGAAGTCCACCTCGATGTCGACCGTGCGCGCCTGCTTCTCCCGGTCGAGGACGTACGGCGCGACGCGGCGAACCTTGCCCGCCAGCCGGCGGCCCGGAAAGGCGTCGAGAACGATGCGCGCGATCATGCCCGCGCGGATCGCCGGCGCGTCCACCTCGTCGATGGGGGCCGTGACGTAGAGGCAGCCAACATCGATCAGATCGATCGCCGGCAGGGTCGGCACACCGATGGGCGACGGCGTCGCGAACTCACCGACCTCGGCGTTCACCTCGGCGACGGTGCCGTCGAAGGGCGCCTTGAGCAGTGTGCGCTCGAGAGCCGCCTGCGTCACCTGCACACGGGCGGCGTTGACCTCGGTCGTCACCTGCGCCGCCTTGCAGGCGGCACGCCGCGCCGTCGCCTCGCCCTCGGCGCGGTCGGCCATCTCCTCGGAAGCCAGGTTCTTCTCGCGCAGGCGCGTCAGGCGCAGCGCTTCGCGTTCGGCCACCTCGGCGGCGACACACGTCTCCTCCGCACGCGCGGCCGAGGCCCGCACCTCGCGCTGCGCGAGCGTCAGCTCCGCCCGCAGATCCTCGTTCCAAAGCTCCAGCAGCAGCGCGCCGGCCTTCACGCGGTCGCCCTCGCGCACCGGCAGGCTCGCGACCTGGCCGCCGGTCGCCGGCGCCAGGCGCGCACGCCGGCAGGCGTTGACGGTGCCCGCGCGGGTGTTGGCCACCGTCGCCTCGACCACGCCGGTCTCGGCGGCCCTGACCTGAACCAACACCGGCTGGGGACGCTTCCAGTAGCCGATCGCCGCCGCCGCGGCGGCGGCAACGACGGCCAGCGCCATCGTGCGTTTGAACGTTCGACTCATGCGGACCCGACGTGATTACGCCGGCGCGCTCGCGCGCGCCTCGCCCCAGTCTAGCAACTTCGGGCGCCGGCGCACGGCGGGCGCCTGTCGATCGCCGCCGGCACGTGCTCAGGGCACGGGCAGCGGTTGCCCGGCGAAAAAGGCGCGCGCGCCGCGGTGCATGGACACCAACCCATCGGCCTCGCCGGCGCCGCCCGACGCCGGCGACAGCGGCACCGGCAGCTCCCCGCGGTGGGCGTCCAGCGCCTGCGCCAACAGGTAAGCATGGTGCTCGGGCAGGTCGTCACGCGCCACCAGCAGGAAAGGCCCCAGGCCGACGAGAGCCCTGAGCGCCACAGGCTGAAAATCTTCGAAGGGGGGCTCGCGGCGCGCAAGCGCCGCCGCCTCGCCGCGGCGCAGGATGGCGACGTCCATCTGCCCGGTGGTCAGCAGGCTGGCGATGCGCTCGGAATGCGGCGCGCGGCTCACCTGCGCCTGGCTCGACGGCAGTGCCTCGGCCAGTAGCTGCGCCACGCGCTTGCCCAGCGGGAACGACTCCGGATCGCTGCGGCTGGTGAGGATCAGCAGCCGCCGCTGCCGGTAGACCTTCCACTGCCGGTAGGGCGTGTGCGCGCTCGCGAACGCGAGCGCGGCGAGCGCCAGCAGGGTTCGGGCGGCGGTGCGTCGGCGCAACGGGGTGATTCCGCGAGTGCCACGGGCAGTGCGGCGCGTGCCGGCGGCCTAGGCCACCGGCACGCGATCCGGCGCTCTACTCGCGGAAAATCTCCAGCGGCAGAATGGCCGAGACGATGTAGTTGGGCACGTCGACCAGCTGGCCGATGCGCAGGTCCACCGCCACGCTGGAGAGCACGTAGGCCTGCTCCCGCGTCAGCCCCCGCTCGGCGACCAGGTAGTCGATCATCTCGATCAGCGCGTTGCGCGCGGCCAGGGTCAGGTCCTCCGACAGGTTGGTCAGCGGCCCCAGCTTTTCGCCGTCGATGTAGGTGGCGTAAGGCGGCACCTCACCGGCGGACTTGGTCGGCAGCCCGGTGGTGGCATAGAACGCGGACGGCGCCAGCTTCTTCAATTGCGCGCCGCCCTCGAAATGCGGAATGTCGACCAGCTTGCCCCCACCCGGACGGATCTCGGTCACCACGCTCACGCGGGCGCCCATCTCGATCGCGGTGCCCGCGACCTCGCCGTCGCCCTGGGCATAGTGCACGTCGCCGACGAACAGACCGCAGCCGTCGATGAAGCAGGGCAGCAGCAGCGTGGTGCCCACCTGCATCTGCTTGACGTCCATGTTGCCGCCGTTCTCACGCGGCGGAATGGTGCGCAGGCAGGTGTCCTTGTGCGAGCCCTCGGGTCCGCACACGGCCGCCGGCAGGGCACCCGTGGGCTGCGGCGGCAGGGCCACGCCGCCCACCTCGCCGAGCCGGGTCTCGCGCGCGAGCCACGCCGCGACCTCCTCCTCCCCGGGCAGCACGCCGACGGAGCCCATGAAACCGTTGAACGGTATGGCGACGCCCGGCACCTGCTCGGAGGTCGCCTCCAGGCGCGTCAGCTTCCAGTTGGCGACCCACGGATCCGGAAACAGATCCCGCAGGAAACCGAAACCCGGAACGATGATGGTGTAGCCGTAGTCGTCCGGCGCGATGTCCACCAGTGTGACCGCGAGCACGTCGCCCCGCTTTGCCCCCTCGATGTGGACGGGTCCCGTCATCGGGTGCACCAGGTTGAGATCCAGCGCGGTGACGTCCTCCGGAATGGAATCGAAGTTCAGATCGCTGTCCAGTGCGTCGCGCGTCTCGAAGACGATGATCTCACCCGGCATCGCCCGTTTGACCGGAGCAATCGCGGGATGATACCGGTTGAAGCAGTGGGGATCGTCCTTGCAGTGAGCGCCCGCTTTCTCCACCAGCACCGGCGCCGGTCCCTTGACGTCGGAAGTGTCGGCGAGAGCGACCTGCGGCGCGATGAGCGCCAGGGCCGCGGTCAGCAAGCCAGTCCTGACCCGGGAATACCTCATGGGGATCCTCCTCCGATTCGATGTTGTCGAGCTCACCCCGCGCCGAAGCCGGGGCGACGCCCATCTTACTCAAGTCGGGCGGCTTTAGGGAGCCCGTTCCGCTCGATAGCGGCCGCGCACACCGCCACGGCGGGTACGCCGCCAATTCACGCCCGGCTTGCAGCGGTTATCCGACGAAGCGCCGCAAATGCCGGCCGGGGCGGCCCATGAGCGGCGGGGGAGTGTCAATACTTAAAAACATGCCCTGCGCGCTGTCCCCCAAGCAAGGACGGCCGCAGGACACGGGCCGCGCAGAGCGGGTTTCGCCGCCCCGCCTCGACCGAGCGCATGTCGCGCTCCGGGGCGCTTGGCGGCGGAGCGTGCCGCGACGCGAACGCAGAGGTGGGCAACGGTGATGCTGGGGCGATGGCGGCACGACGATCTGCAGCGCATAGAGCGCCGCAACGCGCGCCGCAGGCTCTTCGGGCCGGCGCCGCGGCGCAGCCGCCGCCTGCTCCTGTGGACCGCCCTCGGCCTGACGGCGTGGGGCTCCGTCTCCGTCGCCCTGATGCTGTAACAAGTTCGACCCGAAACGGTTTCAACCCTTAGAGAGAGCTTGCAAGCCCGGCGTCCAGGCCGGGCTTTTTTTTGCGCCCCGGCGCCCGGGTTCACGGCGCGGGTCCCGCCGCGCTCAGGCGTCGCGACGCGGGTAATGCCTGATGTAAGCGGGCACAGGCACATCGCTGCGCAGGCGCGGATCGGGGATGGGTTTGCCCGGCACCACAGCGAGCGGCAGCTCGCCGGCCCAGATCGGCAACGCGTAATCCCCCTCGTCGTCGAGCGGCGGACCCGAGCGCCGCTTCGCCGAAACCTCGCTCAGGGGGAAGCGGACGACGGCCGTGGCATTGAGCTCCTTGCGCGTGGGCGGCCTGATGTCCTGCAGGCGGCCGGGCACCAGCGCCTCGACGAAACGGTCGAGCAGCGCGTGCTTGGCGTCGCCACGCACGGGTTCCCCGCGCGCGTAGACGATCACCGCACGGTAGTTCATGCTGTGGTGGAAACCCGATCGCGCCAGCACCAGGCCGTCGAGGTGCGTCACGCTGATGCACGCCGGCGCGCCGCTCGCCAGCGTCTTCATCATGCGGCTCACGCGGCTGCCGTGGACGTACACGGCGTCCTCGACACGCAGGATGGCGGTCGGAACGACCGCCGGCTCGCCCTGGTGGATGAAGCCGACGTGGCAGATCAGGGCCGCATCGATGATCGCGTGTATGCGCTCTCGGTCGTAGCTCCCCCGTTTCGGCAGCCGGCGCAGGCGGCTTCGCTGTGTACGCGGATAGTCGTTCATGGGCTCCTCCGAGCGCTTTGCCGGTTCTTGACGTGCGTCACGCGGCCGCATTATCGTGTGCCGCGTCCGCAGGCCCGCAAGTACCAATTAGACGGGGACGGATGGGGCCAGCGCCCCCCACGCACGGGCACCGGCGGCCGCGCCCGCCGGCCACGGCAGAGGACCTTCCATGACCGAGCTGCACCAGATGATGTGCGAGGCGTGCCGAGCCGATGCGCCGCGAGTCACGGACGCCGAGCTGAGCGAGCTCATGCCGCAGATTCCCGACTGGACGCCGGTGGTGCGCGACGACATCCTGCGCCTCGAGCGCGAGTTCGCGTTTCGCAACTTTCTCGACGCGCTGAAGTTCACGAACAAGGTGGGCGAGCTCGCCGAGTCTTTCGGCCACCACCCCGCCATCCTCACCGAGTGGGGCCGGGTGACCGTCACCTGGTGGACGCACAAGATCCGGGGGCTGCACCGCAACGACTTCGTCATGGCGGCGAAGACCGACCGCCTGCTCGACTGAACCCCGTTACGTCCCGCTCGGGCGCAGCGCGTCGCCGGGGGCCGCGCCCGGCGGCGCCTCAGGTCCCCTCGCGCCAGGAGGAGAGATAGGCCGACTGCTCCTCGGTAAGCGTGTCGATGGCCATGCCCATGGCGTCGAGCTTGAGGCGCGCGACTTTCTTGTCCACCTCGCGCGGCACCGGGTGCACGCGTTTCGCCAGCGACGTGTGATGCTCCTTGAGGTACACGACACACAGCGCCTGATTGGCGAAGCTCATGTCCATCACCGCGGCGGGGTGTCCCTCCGCGGCGGCGAGATTCACCAGCCGCCCCTCGCCGAGCAGCCGCACCCGGCGCCCGTCGGCGAGCGTGTACTCGAGCACCGAATCCCGCGGTGCGGCGCGTTGCACCGCCAGCCGCTCCAGGGCCGGCAGCTCGATCTCGACATTGAAGTGCCCGGCATTGGCGATCACGCAACCGTCCTTGATCGCCTCGAGGTGGGGTTGTGCGAGCACGTTCTTGTCGCCGGTGGCGGTGACGATGAAATCGGACTGGGCCGCGGCCTCGAGCAGGGGCATGACGCGGAAGCCGTCCATGACCGCTTCGAGCGCCCGCACCGGCTCCACCTCCGTGACGATGACGTTCGCGCCCAGCCCCCTCGCGCGCATCGCGATGCCGCGCCCGCACCAGCCGTAGCCGGCCACCGTGAACACCCGACCGGCGATGAGGAAATTGGTCGCCCGCAGGATCCCGTCGAGGGTGCTCTGGCCGGTACCGTAACGATTGTCGAACAAGTGCTTGGTATCGGCGTCGTTGACGGCGATGATGGGATAGAGCAGCGCCCCGTCCGCCGCCATGGCGCGCAGGCGGATCACCCCGGTGGTCGTCTCCTCGGTGCCGCCGATGACGTGCTGCAGAACCTCCTTGCGCTCGGTGTGCACCGTGCTGACGAGATCGGCGCCGTCGTCGAGCGTGACGTTGGGAAGATGGTCCAGGGCGCGGTGGATGCGGCCGTAGTACGCCTCGGTATCGTCGCCATGGTGCGCGTAGACGCGCACGCCGTGCTCCACCACCAGCGCCGCCGCGACGTCGTCCTGGGTGCTGAGCGGATTGCTCGCGCACAGCACCACGTCGGCTCCGCCCGCGGCCAGAACCCGCGCCAGATTGGCCGTCTCGGTGGTGATGTGCAGGCAGCCGCCGACACGCAGGCCGGCCAGCGGCCTCTCCACGGCGAACCGCGCCAGCAGCGAGCCCAGCACGGGCATTTCCGACAACGCCCAGTCGATGCGCTTGACGCCGCGCGGCGCCAGCGCCGTGTCCGCCACCTCGTAGTCGCCCAAGGTCATGCCCGCGAGCCCCCGCCGCGCGCGGCGAGGTGCCGCCCCACCAGGGCGGCCACCAGGATGGCGACATACATCTGACCGGCGATGGCCTCGAGGAAACCGAGCAGCCGTGCCAGCCGCGAGACCGGCACGATGTCGCCGTACCCGAGGGTGGTGAGCGTGACGAAGCTGTAGTAGATCAACTCCATGAACTCCGTCTGCCACGCGCCGGAGCCTGTTCCGCGGAACGCCCCGGCGTCGTTGAATTCGACGAAATAGTAAAGGCAGGCCCATACCAGGCCGAGCAGCATGTAGACACAGATCGCACCCAGCAGGCGATTGGCGTCGATATCGCCGCCGAAGAGCACGTCGCGCAATGCGATCCAGGCAAGCACCGCGAAGAACACCAGCACCAGCAGCAGCATGAGCGGTCGCGTCACCTCGGTCGCCGCCAGGTAGGAGAACGCGCCCAGCGAGCTCACCACCATGATGACGACCCAGCCGGCGACGAAGAGCCTGCGCCTGCGGGCCAGGGTCCACATGCCGGCGAAAAGGCTCAACCAGACCGCGACATCGGTGAGCCCGCCCCCGCCGAACGTGTTCGCCGGAACGGCGCCGCTCAGCAGGACCAGCAGCAGCCCCAGGAGAAGAAAAGCGTAGTTGTAACGCGCCATCATGCTGGTCTACGGCGTCCTGTTCCGGTGTCAGTGCGAGGACGGCGCCGCCAAGGGCTCGCCGAACACGACATTACGTATGAACCGACTCGAGCGATGGGTTTGTGCACGAAATCGACGCGCGCAGAATAGCGTCCGCTTGGCGCCGCGTCGAGCGACGGCGGGCGGTGCGGTTCGCGTCAGTCGCGAAGGGCGGCGAAATCGCTCACGCGCTCCACCAGCCCCAGCTCCTCGGCCACGGGCCGGCAGGCGACGGCGCCGCGGTGGGTATTGACGCCCTTGGCAAACCCCGCGTCGCGGCGCAGCGCGGTCACACCGTCATCGGCGAGCCGCCGCGCATAGGCCAGGGTGGCCCCCGTGAGCGCGATGGTCGAGGTGCGCGGGTATGCGCCCGGCATGTTGGTCACGCAGTAGTGCGTCACGCCGTGGACGCTGAAGACCGGATCGGAATGGGAAGTGGGCCGCGAGGTCGCCACGCACCCACCCTGGTCGATGCTGACATCGACGATCACCGAACCGGCCTGCATCGAGGCGACCATGTCCTCGGTGACGACGCGCGGCGCCTTCGCGCCGGGCAGCAGCACCCCGCCCACGACCAGGTCGGCGTCGACGACGTGCTGCGCAATACTCTCGGGGCTCGACTGCACCCAGGTGAAGGCAGGCGAGCGGCCGGCGCTCAGCTCCGCCGCCCGCTCGGGCCGCCGGCCGAAGAGGAAAACGCTGCTGCCCATGGCGTCCGCGGTGCGCGCGGCATGGCGACCGACGACGCCGTCGCCGATGACGACGACCTTGCCGTAGCGTTGGCCGAGCACCTCGCCGAGCAGCATGCCCTTGCCGCCGCTGAACCGGGCCAGGTAATAGTTGCCGATGCTCACCGCCATGTTGCCGGCCACTGCGCTCATCGGCGCCAGCAGCGGCAGGCGACCCTGCGCGTCCTCCACGGTCTCGTAGGCGACGGCCGTCGTGCCGCGCGCGAGCAACGCCTCGGTCAGGGTCCGGGTGACCCCCGCCAGGTGCAGGTAGGTAAAGAGGATATTGTCCTTGAGGAAGGAATACTCCGTTTCCAGCGGCTCCTTGACCTTGAGCACCAGATCGACGTCCCAGGCCTCCTTGACCGACACCGTCTGCGCCCCCGCCTCGCGGTAAGCGTCGTCGGCGAAGCCCGAGCCAACGCCGGCCCCGGCCTGCACCCGCACCGCGTGGCCGCGCTCGACCAGAGACCGGGCTCCGCTCGGCGTCAGCGCGACGCGGTTCTCCTTGTCCTTGATCTCTTTCGGCACACCGACCCGCATGGGAGGCCTCCTCGGTTTCGCTCGGCCCGAACGGCCTCGCTGCGGTGACACACGGCACCCTGGCACCGACTTGCGGCGCCGCGGTTGATGCACGCCGGACTATAATGAAAAACGATAGTGAATTCAAAGGGATGCACTCCATAGGGGTTGGAGGAGGATCGTCACTTCACTATCGAGGGTAGGGACGACTGCAAACCCACGACCCAGACGGCAGCGAACGCTTGCGTCGACGTCGACAACAGTCCAAACATGCGAACGTCGTATTCGGCTCGCCGGAGGGCACACGATGAGCTAGGAACGATGAAAGCACTGCCTGCCATACTCGCGCTGACGCTCGCGGCCGCGGCCTCCGCGCAGGAACAAGGAAGCGCCACTCTGTTTCCGACGCGCATCAACCTCGCGGCCATGTGCTCGTCCTCGCCGCCCGACCTGCTGCGTGAGCTCGCCGACCGCTACAGCGAGTACCCCACTTTCATGGGCGACCTCGGCGACGGCAAATACCTGTACATCACCGAGAACGGTGAATCAGGCGGCTTCTCCGCGCTGGTCATCCACGAGGACGGCGCCTCCTGCTTTCTCTGGGGCGGCAAGGACTTCCACATGATCGGCGAGCCCCCGCCTCCCACACACGCCAGCGGCTTCCGCATGTAGCGCCGTCGCGGGGCGGCGCACCCCGCGAGCGCGGCCGCCGGCGGTTGTCCACATCCGGAGCGCGGCGCTGAACTTGCCGCGCGCCCACCCACAGCGCCCGGGGACCGATGACGGAGGCACCGGACGGCACCGTTGCTCCCGTCGGCCACGCTGTTGCGCTTCAACTCGCCGACGAGCCCACAACCGCCCTCGACGTGACCGTTCAGGCGCCGCCTCTAACCGGCGGGTCGCTCCTCGACCACGGCGTTCTCGAGCACGCCGATGCCGGCGATCTCCATGCGCACCACATCGCCGTCCCTGAGATAACGCGGGGGATCGAAACCGATACCGACGCCGGCCGGAGTGCCGGTGGCGATGATATCGCCGCTGTAGAGCGTGATGCCCGCCGATATGGTGGCGATCAGCTCGGGCACATCGAAGATGAGGTCACGGGTATTGGCCTGCTGGCGCAACTCTGCGTTGACCCACGTCCTCAGCTCGAGGTCGGCGACGTCTACGGAGTCGGCGGAGACGATCCAGGGTCCCATGGGGCAGAAGCTGTCCTGGGACTTGCCCAGAAGCCACTGCTTGTGACGACCCTGTATGTCCCGCGCGGTGACGTCGTTGACGATGGTGTAGCCCCAGACATGCTCCAGCGCGCGCTCGCGAGTGATGTTGCGTCCCCCGGGACCGATGACGACGGCGAGCTCGACCTCGTAGTCGATGGCGCGCGAGACAGCGGGATCGAAGCGAATCGGATCACCCGTGCCGATCACCGATTCCGGCACCTTGGAGAAGACGATCGGCGCATCGGGTACAGCGCCGGCGGCGGCGCTGGAATCGAAGCCGCTGCCGGCAAACTCGTGCGCGTGCTCGTGGTAGTTCTTGCCGACGCAGAAGATGTTGCGCCGCGGGCGGGGAATGGGGGCAAGCAGCCGCACGCGATCGAGCGGCACGGCCTCGCCGGTCAGCGGCGGCGTGATCCCTGCAAGCAGCTGCTCGATCACGAGGAGCGCGCCGACGTGGCTGTGGCCGTGCGCCAGCGCAAATGGCTCGATGCACGCCTCGTCCGCGCTCAAGCGACCCACTTTCTGCTGTCCGTCCATGCTGAATACGGCAAGTTTCACGATCACCACCTCACACTGAGAATCCCGAAGAGCGTCGGCCCGACTCAAGCGCCGGCGCGCCCTCCCCACGCGGGCGCGGGCGCGGCGGCGATCAGGGCGCGCCGCTCGGCCAGCAGGGTCTGCACGATGGGCATGAGAATGATCTCCATGGCGAAACCCATCTTGCCGCCGGGCACGACGATGGTATTGCGCCGCGACATGAAGGAACCGTGGATCATGGCCAGCAGGTGGGGAAAGTCGATGTCGAACTTCGCCGGCTCACGAAACCGGATGACCACGAAGCTCTCGTCCGCCGCGGGGATCTCACGCGCCGTGAACGGGTTCGACGTGTCCACCGTGGGCACGCGCTGGAAATTGATGTCGGTGCGCGAGAACTGCGGTGTGATGTAGTGCACGTAGTCGTGCATCCGGCGCAGGATGCTCTCCTGCACCTCGCCGATGTCGTAACCCCGTTCCGAGGTGTCCCGATGTATCTTCTGGATCCATTCGAGGTTGACGGTCGGCACGACACCGATCAGCAGGTCTACGTACCGGGCCACGTCGATGTCCCCGGTGACGACCGCGCCGTGAACGCCTTCGTAAACCAGCACATCCGTGTCGGCCTCGATGTCCTCCCAGGGCGTGAAGGTGCCCGGCTCGAGCCTCGCGCGTGCCGCTCGCTCGTCGCTGTGCAGATAAAAACGCCGCTTGCCGGTGCCGCTCTCGGCGTACTGGCGAAACAACGCTTCGAGCTTGTCGAGGTGATTGCCCTCGGGACCGAAATGGCTGAGATGCCCGCCCGCCGCAATCGCCCTGCGCACCTGATCCTGCATCTCGCGCCGGTCGAAGCGGTGGAAGCTGTCCCCCTGCACGAAACACGGCCGCGCCTGCTCGCGGCGAAACATGTGCTCGAACGCCACCCTGACCGTGGAGGTGCCGGCGCCCGAGGAGCCGGTCACGGCGATGATGGGGTGGCGTTTGGACATGTGCGCGTGCGCCGCCGTGGGGACGATCGGACCGCAGAGCGGGGCAGCGGTGCTCAGCCCGGGCAGGCGGCAGTTTCGCCGCCCACCTTGCCGACGATCAGCAGAAATTCGGCGAAGGGTCCCATGTTCTTCATGGCCTCCCAGCGCGGACCCCGGAACTTGAGCCGGCCGAGCATCATCGCCTTCATGGGACCGTAGTCGCCCGACCCCATCTGCTGCCAGCGCTCGGTATCGGCATGCATGAGGTAGTCCGATTTGCGCTCGAGCTGGCCGCTCTGCACACCGCCGCCGTACAGACACCTGGCCATGCCGTTCTCGAGCCCGATGCGCAGCTCGACGCTCGGCGAGTCGGAGCAGTCGCTGCGGTAGAGCCGGATGATCTTGTAGCCGCGGCCGGCGTCGTTGGCGACCCAACCCGACTGCGCCAGCTCCTGCGTCAACACGGGGTCCTCGTTCCAGGAGCGACAGGCACGCTCGCCCCAATTGCCCGACATCAGCACCACCTCGGCCCGGGGGGCACCGCCGGCCGCCAGCCCGGACACCAAGGCCGCCGCCACTGCCAACCATCGTGCAATCCACTGTTGTCTCATGCTCTGCACCTCACGTTTCGAGCCGTCGTCCCGCCGCGTCGACCGCTCGCGGGCGCGGCCTTCAGCTGCGCACCTCGATGTGGTTGATAACGTCGTCGACGCCGAAGACGTACCAGGCGTCGTACTCCGCCATGTCCCGCTGCGACGCGGCCGTTACCAACCCTTCTAGGGTCACGACGAAATCGCGCGTGCTGACGACGATCTGCGACGCGTTCACGAACGGATCCTTCTCCAGCAGCAAACGCACCGCGTCCGTCACCTCGTCGTCGCGATCCTCCTCGGGAGGGTCGACGATGAGCTCATTGACGACGTCGCGGCTTCCCGGCACCCACCACGCCAATGCACCGGCTAGTCGCCTGTGCGTGAGGCTGGGCACCGTCCCGGCCAGCGTCACCACCCCGTCGTCGACGCTGATTACGATACTGCCGTCCTCGGCGGTATCGGCCTCGCGCACGACCTCGATGCGCGCGCCGATGCCGATGCCTACGGCGCAGCCCCCCAGCGCGGGCTCGCCGAGCAGCGTGTCGCGCACGTGATGGCGAACCGCGCCGTCGCCGGAGCGCGCGGCGGGCGTCACCCGCACCCGATCGACGACGACCCCCACCGCCGGCAGCGCGGCGACGCGTGCGACGGCGAGCTTCTTCGCGGCGACGTTGGCCACCTCACCGGACAGCGTCAGCGTCCCCTGCGCAAACGCGACGCCGAGCGAGGCGTCCTCGAAGCCGATGCGGGGCTCGGAGCACAGCGCTGCGCGCGCCTGCTCGAGCACGCTCTCCGGATCCGCCTCGCCCGGGTGCCGGCCGCTCACGACCCCGCCTCACCCAAGCGGAGCCGCGGGCGCCCTGCGGCCTGTATGCGCAAGCGTCCGGCGCGGGCCGGGCCCTGTGGTGCCCGCCGCATCAGCGCACCACCGTCACGCTGCAGGGGGCATGATGCAGGACCTGGGAGCTGACGCTACCGACCAGCAGCTCGCGCAGCTCAGACAGGCCGCGCGAACCCATGACGATGAGGTCCACCGCGCCGGCGCCGGCGTAGCGGATGATCTCGGCGGAAGGCTTGCCGCGCAGCACCACGGTCTGCGCCTCGATGCCGGCTGCGGCCACCGCCGCCTGCGCGTCGGTGAAGGCCCGGCCCGCGGCCGTGTCCATGGCCTGCTCGAGCTCTTCGCTCGACAGAGCCGAAGCCCCGGCGATCAGGGAGCCTTCCGTCTCCAGCACCGTCGCCAGGGTCAGCGACGCGCCCGCTGGGCCGGCGAGCGCGGCGGCGAAGGCAGCCGCCTTGCAGGCTCCCTCGGAGCCGTCGACGGGAACGAGTATGTTGCTCAGGGCTGCGGCCATCGGTATGTTTCCTGTGAAGTGCGCGGTTGCGGGCGGACCCCTCACGCGTCATGAGCACGATGGCACTATCTTACCGAAAACCGTCGAAGCGGAGCGAGATTGCGCCCGCTGCGACGGCGGGCGTGGCGGCGTGAGTGCCTCGCCGGGGCGGGTTCGCGTCGGCACCTGCGGCTGGTCCTACCCTCACTGGAAGGGCTCTTTCTACCCCGGCAACCTGCCCGAGGCGCGGATGCTGGAGCACTACGCGCAGCATTTCGCCGCGGTGGAGATCAACAGCTGCTTCTACCGACTGCCCGAGACACGCACCCTGCGCTCGTGGGCGGCGGCAGTGCCGGCGGGCTTCGTTTTCGCGGCCAAGGCCAGCCGCTACATCACCCATATGAAGAAGCTCAGCGATCCCGGACCGAGCCTGCGGCCGTTTCTGCGGCGCATGGCGGTGCTGGCCGACCGGCTCGGTCCCATCCTGTTCCAGCTGCCGCCACGATGGCGATTCGACGAGCCGCGGCTCCTCGCCTTCCTGCGCGCACTGAGCGGCGAGCATCGTTACGCCTTCGAGTTCCGTGATCCGAGCTGGCTCAACGAACGCGCCTACGAGGCCCTGGCACGCCACGGGGCGGCCTTGTGCCTGTACGACCTCGGCGGGAAATGCTCGCCGCGGGTGCTCACGACGGACTTCGTCTACGTGCGCCTGCACGGGCCCGACGAGCCGTATTGCGGATCCTACGACGCCCGCGCGCTCGCGCGCTGGAGCCGACGGCTGACGCAGTGGGCCGCAGCGGGCCGCAACGGCTACTGCTTCTTCGACAACGACGAGGCCGGTTACGCCGCCCGCGACGCCGCGCGCCTGCAGCGGCGGCTCGCGGCGACGCCGGCGCACGGCCGCTCTGCACGGCGGAACTGATGTAGAATTTTTGTATAACTAATATCGTCACAAAGTATTGACATCCACCGACCCACCCCTTAGGCTTGCGCCACGATTTCCCGACCTCCCCCGTAGCACATGCTACGCTTCGCGGCCTGGCGTCACCGCCGGCCGCACTTTTTATGGACACGTAAAGGAGCCACTGCGATGAACGCGTTGACAAGGTTCGGGACCGCGCTCGTGCTGCTGCTCGGCGGCGGCGCCGCCGCGGCCGACGGGCCCGCCTGCGCCGCGACGCTCGACGTGACGGCGCGCTACCTCGACAGCGACGAGGAGGTGCGCCTGTGCCGGGAATTCGCGGGCAAGGTGGTGCTGATCGTGAACACGGCCAGCAAGTGCGGGTTCACGCCGCAATACGACGGACTGGAGGCCCTGTATCGGCAGTACCGCGACCGCGGCCTGGTCGTGGCCGGCTTTCCGTCCAACGACTTCGGCGGCCAGGAGCCGGGAACCGAGGCGCAGATCGCCGACTTCTGTCGCCTGACCTTCGCCATCGACTTCCCCATGTTCGCGAAGACCCGGGTCGCGCCGCATCACGCCTCTGCCTTGTACCGTAACCTCGCCGCGGCGAGCGGTCAGTGGCCGCGGTGGAACTTTCACAAGTACCTTCTCGACCGCGAGGGACGAGTCGTGGCGAGCTTCCCCAGCCAGACGCGGCCGCAGAGCCCCGAGATCGTCGGCGCCATCGAGAAGCTGCTGTGACGCCGCGCGCGCCGTCACCGTGCCGCATCCCCTGATGGCGGCGCCGGCGACCAGCGTCGACGCCGACGAGGTCGCTTTCTATGAGCGCCTCGCCGACACCTGGTGGGATCGTCACGGACCGTTCTGGCCGCTGCACCGCCTCAATGCGCTGCGTGTGCGCTACCTCGCCGATGCGATCGGCGCCTCAACGGTCGTAGACAGGCGCACGGGCGGCCTCACCGGGATCCGGGTTCTCGACATCGGCTGCGGCGGCGGCATTCTGAGCGAATCCCTGGCCGCGCTCGGATGCGCCGTTCACGGTATCGACGTCGTGGCGAAAAACATCGGCGTCGCCGCCACGCACGCCCGCCGCGAAGGGCTCGACATCCGCTACGAGACCACCACCGCCGAGGCGCTCGCGGCCGCCGGGCACACCTACGACGTGGTGCTCAACATGGAGGTGGTCGAGCACGTCGCGGACCTCCCCGGGTTCATGCGCGCGTGCTGTGCGCTGACGCGAGCCGACGGGCTCATGTTCGTCGCCACCCTCAACCGCACCGCGACGTCCTTCGTGGCGGCGATCGTGGGTGCGGAGTACGTGCTGCGCTGGCTGCCCCGGGGAACGCACCGCTGGGATCGTTTTCGCACGCCGCGTGAGATCGAGGCGTTGCTGGGGGCGAACGGCATGAAGGTCGTGGACAGCACCGGCGTTCGTGTCAACCCGCTGACGAAGGCGTTCAGCCTGACGCCTTCGCTGGCGGTGAACTACATGCTGACGGCTCACAAGCCAAGGTCGGCCGAGGGCACCGGCCGCTGAGCGCCTTGCACCGCGGCGAAGCCCGTCACGCCGCCTGCTGCTGCGCCTCGACGATGCTGCGGCCGCCGTTGTCGATCATGTACTCGAACTCGTGGCGGTAGTGACGCAGGAAGCTCTGCACCGGCCAGGCGGCGGCATCCCCGAGGGCGCAGATGGTGCGCCCCTCTATCTTGTTGGCGACGTCGACGAGCATGTCCAGATCCGCGTGACGGCCGCGACCCGCCATGATGCGGCGGATAACCCGGTTCATCCACCCCGTTCCCTCGCGACACGGCGTGCACTGCCCGCACGATTCGGCATAGTAGAAACGCGAGATGCGCTCGAGCATGCTGACCATGCACGTGGTCTCGTCCATGACGATGACGGCGCCGGTGCCCAGCGCAGAGCCGGCGTCGCGCAGCGCGTCGTACTCCATCGTGAGTTCGAGCATGACCTCTCCCGGCACCACCGGCACCGAGGAGCCCCCCGGGATGACGGCCTTGAGCTCGCGCCCCCCGCGCACACCGCCGCAAAGCTCGAGCAGCTCGCGAAAGGGTAGCCCCAGAGCGAGCTCGTGGTTGCCGGGCCGCTCGACGTGACCGGAGACCGAGTAGACGACGCTGCCGCCCGCGCCCGCGAGCGCGAGCCCCTTGAACCATTCGGGGCCGTTGCGCAGGATGCTCGGCACCGAGGCGAAGGTGAGCGTGTTGTTGATCGTGGTGGGCAGACCGTACAGGCCCTTGTTCGCCGGGAAGGGCGGCTTGAACCGCGGCCGCCCCGGCTTGCCCTCCAGCGACTCGAGCAGCCCGGTCTCCTCGCCGCAGATGTAGGCGCCCGCGCCGACGAAGGTGTGAAGATCGAAGTCGACGCCTGAGCCGTTGATGTCGCGCCCGAGCAGGTCCGCCGCGTACGCCTCCTGCAGCGCGTGCTCGAATCGCGGCACCGGCTCGGCGAGGAACTCGCCGCGTATGTAGTTGTACCCCACCGTGGCGCCCATGGCATAGCCGCCGATGGCCATGCCCTCGATGACCGCGTGCGGGTTGTAGCGCAGGATGTCGCGGTCGTGACAGGTCCCGGGCTCGCTCTCGTCGGAGTTGCAGACGACGTACTTCTGCCCCGGCGCGCTGCGCGGCATGAAGCTCCACTTGAGCCCCGTGGGAAAGCCCGCGCCGCCGCGGCCGCGCAGCCCCGACGCCTTGACCTGCTCGATGACCTCGCCGGGGTCGGGCCTGTCTGCGAGAATGCGACGCCAGGCCTCGTAGCCGCCCACGGACCGGTAGCTCTCGAGCGACCACGGTGGCGTCAGCTTCATGGTCTGGTAGACGATGGGTCCTTCCTGCATGGCGCTCATTCCAGGCCGTCGAGGATCTCGTCGACCTTCTCCGGGGTGAGATTCTCGTAATACACGTGGTCCACCATCATCATCGGCGCGCCCGTGCAGGCGGCCAGACACTCCTCCTCGCGCTTGAGAAAGAACTTGCCGTCGGGCGTGCTCTCCCCTGTCTTCACACCGAGTCGCCGCTCGATGTGCGCGACGATCTCCCCGGCGCCGCAGAGCATGCAGGAGATGTTGTTGCACACGGAGATGTGGTGCCGACCGACGGGGCCGATCTCGAACATCGAGTAGAAGGTCGCGACCTCGTAGGCATGGATGGGCGGCAGCTCGAGGTACTCCGCCACCGCCTCGATGTGCTCGTGGGTGAGGAAACCGCCGTTATGATGCTGCGCCGCGCGCAGCGCGGCGATCACGGCGGACTGCTTGCGCTCGGGTGGAAACTTGGCGACCCAGTGATCGATCTCCCGGCGCACCTCGCCCGACAGGAGCCCGTCGCTCGTCTCGGCATCACTCACCCGATCGCTGCCTCCGGTGCAGCCACCCCGGCCGCGAGCGTTTACGTGCCGCCATTACGATTTCGTTACTCCGGGGTGCAAACGTGATTTAATGGATGGCGAACTATATCGCACCGCCTGCCTGTGAAAAAAGCCATATCGATCGGCATCAGCGCCTGTCTGCTGGGCGAGGAGGTCCGCCACGACGGCGGCCACAAGCGCGACGTGTTCATCACGGGAACACTGACCCACTACTTCGAGTTCGTGCCGGTGTGCCCGGAGATGGCCATCGGCCTCGGCGTTCCGCGGGAGCCGATCCGGCTGCAGGGCAAGCCGCGCGACATCCGCGTGGTGGGCGTCAAGAACCCGCAGCTCGACGTCACCGACAAGCTGCGGGCCTACGGCACGAAGCAGGCCGAGGAGCTCGAGCGCGTCAGCGGCTACATCCTGAAGAGCAAGTCGCCGAGCTGCGGCATGGAGCGGGTGCGGCTCTACCCGGAGCAGGGGGGAGCCCCCAACAACGAGGGCGTCGGTCAATACGCCGCCGCCCTGATGCGGGCCCGGCCGCTCATGCCGGTGGAGGAGGAAGGCCGGCTGCACGATCCCGTGCTGCGCGAGAACTTCATCGAGCGGATCTACACCTACCACCGCTGGCAGGAGCTCGTCCGGCGCGGCGTCACGACGGCACGGCTGGTCGACTTTCACACCCGTCACAAGTTCGCGGTCCTCGCCCACGGTCCCGAGATCTATCGCCGGCTCGGCCGACTCGTCGCCGCCGCCGGCACGCAACCCATCGGCGAGATGGCCGCGCAGTACATCGCCCTGCTGATGCAGGGGTTGCGCAAGCGGGCCAGCCGTCGCGGCCACACCAACGTGCTGCAGCACGTTCAGGGCTATCTCAAGACCCGGCTCGACGCCGACGACAAGGCCGAGCTGGTCGAGATCATCGATCGCTACCGGCGCGGGCAGGTGCCGCTGATCGTGCCGCTGACGCTGCTGCGCCACCACTTCCGCCGCCACCCTTCCCCTTACATCGATACGCAGACCTACATGAATCCGCATCCCCCGGAGCTCATGCTGCGCAACCTGATCTGAATGACAGGGCGGCGACGGCGGTGGCACAGCGGGCAACGGACACCCACGGGATGAACGCGGCGGCGGCGTGCACATGATCGAGCCTGAACGCATCCGGGTGCTGAGCGACGAACCGCCCGCGCGCGACGCCCGCTACGTCCTGTACTGGATGCAGCAGTCACAGCGCGCGCGCGTCAACCCCGCGCTGGAGTATGCCGCGCAGGAGGCGAACCGCCTAGGCCTGCCGCTGCTGGCGGTCTTTGGTCTTACCGACGGTTACCCGGAGGCCAACGCCCGCCACTACGCCTTCATGCTGGAAGGGCTCGCCGAGACCGCGCACGCGCTCGCGCGCCGCGGCATCGCGTTCGTGGTGCGCCGCGGCGAACCGCCGCAGGTGGTGCTGGCACTGGCGCCGCGGGCCGCGCTCATCGTCTGCGACGGGGGTTACCTGCGTCACCCGCGCGCGTGGCGGGCGAGCGTGGCACGCCGCGCCCGCCGGCGTGTGGTGGAGGTCGAAGGCGACGTCGTCGTGCCGTTGAGAACGGCATCGGTCCGGCTCGAGTTCGCGGCGCGAACCCTGCGCCCGCGTCTCAACCGGCAGCGCGACCGCTTTCTGTTGCCGCTCGCGCCCACACGCCTGCGCCACCGCCTGGCCGCGCCCCCGGTGCCGAGCGAGCTGGACCCCGAGCGGCCGGCGGCGCTGCTCGACGCGCTGGCGATCGATCGACGCGTCGGCGCCGTCACCCGTTTCCGCGGCGGCACGACGCAGGCGCGGCGGCACCTGCGCCGGTTTATTCGCGACGGCCTCACCGGCTATGCCGACGCGCGCAGCGACCCCTCGGCGCCGCGCTGCTCCAACCTGAGTCCTTACCTGCACTTCGGCCAGATCTCGCCCGTCGACGTTGCCCTCGAGGTCATCGGCTGCAACCGCGGGAGCGCGGCCGATCGCGAAGCTTTTCTCGAGGAGCTGATCGTGCGCCGCGAGCTCGCCATCAATTTCGTCGCCTACGAGCCGCGTTACGATCGCTACGAGGCGCTGCCGCGGTGGGCGCAGCAGACGCTGAGCGAGCACGCCGGCGACGTCCGCGCACCGGCGTACACGGCGCGCACACTGGAGGCCGCGGCGACGACCGACCCGTACTGGAACGCGGCCATGAAGGAGATGCTGCGCACCGGCTACATGCACAACTACATGCGCATGTACTGGGGGAAGAAAGTGCTGGAATGGTCGCCGACGCCGCAGGCCGCCTTCCGTACCCTGCTGCGCCTGAACAACCGCTACTTCATCGACGGCCGCGACCCCAACTCCTATGCCGGCGTCGCCTGGATATTCGGTCTGCACGACCGCCCCTGGCAGGAGCGGCCGATATTCGGCAAAGTGCGCTACATGAACGCACGCGGACTGGAGCGGAAGTTCGACATCGCCGCCTACGTCGCGTGGGTCGAGGGACTCAAATCCTGAGCACCGCAGGCACGGTGCCGGCGTGTTCCGCCGACTCGGCGCCATCGGCGTACGACGCGCGGCGGCTCTGCGGACGCGGGCCCCGGCCACGCTCAGCCTGTCCGCGGTCGGGGCCGCGGATGCCGTGATCATCGACGACCGGCGCAGCGGGGGCCTCGAGGCCTCCATCGGCACCTCCTGGCGCGGCATCAGCGACCGGGTGATGGGCGGCGTCTCGGCGTCGCACGTCGCCGCGGACCGCGTCGCCGGGCGCGCCTGCCTGCGCCTGACGGGCGACGTGCGCCTGGACAACAACGGCGGCTTCATCCAGGCCGCGCTGGACTTGAGCCCCACGGGTGCGCTGGACGCCTCGGCGTGCCGCGGCGTGCGGCTCTCGGTGTACGGCAACGGCGAGACCTACAACGTGCATCTGCGCACCGCCGACACCGTGCTGCCGTGGCAATCGTACCGCCACTCCTTCGCCGCCACGGCGCAGTGGCGTGAAGTGCGCCTGCCCTTCGGGCAATTCCGCCCCCATCGGCTGAGCGCCCCCCTGGACGTCACCACGCTGCGCCGCCTGGGCGTCGTCGCCATCGGCAGGGCTTTCCATGCCGACGTCTGTATCGGCGATGTCACCCTCTACTGAGGCCACGGCCCCCACCGCCCCGCACTCCCGCGGCCCGTGAGACGCGGCGCCCTGTCCCACGCCCTCGTCGCGGCCCAGTTCGCCGGCGTGGCCTTGTGCTGTTATCCCGTGGGTCTGGTCCACCGGGGCCCCCGCGCCGCGCTCGGCCTGTGCATCGTCGGCGCTCTGCTCGGCCTGCTCGCACTCTGTTACAACCGCCCGCCCAACTTCAGCATCTACCCGCAGCCGAAAGCGGGCGCTCGCCTCATCACCGCCGGCCCTTATCGCTTCATCCGCCACCCCATGTACACGGCGCTCATGCTCGTCATGGCGGGTATCAGCCTCTACAACGGCCATCCCGTGAACGTCGCCGGCGCCGCCCTCGTCTTGGTCGTGGTGGTGACGAAGGCGCTCATCGAGGAGCGGCTGCTGGCGGCGGCTTTCCCCGAGTTCGCCGCCTACCGCAGGCGGACTTGGCGATTCGTGCCGTTGCTGGTGTGAGAGGCGGCGGACGCCGCCCGCGGCCTAGCCGGGACGCCTGCCCACCAGTGGAATGCCGGTGGCGGCGGCGGCGGGCAGCGTGACCGAGCGCAGATCCTCCGGCTCCAGGTTGTGCAGACGGGTCTTGCCGGTGCAGCGCGCCATCATCGACGCCTCGCTGGCGTTGGCACGCAGCAGGTTGGCCACCGCCAGGACGCGGTCCTCGGCGTCGATCCCCGCATGGAAGCCGAGCCCGTGCGACCCGATCTCGCCGCCGGCGGCGATGCCGACGGCGACGCCGTAGACCAGCGCCACCGCTCCCATGCCGATGAGCTTGGCCGCGTCGGTGCCCGAGCGCACGCCGCCGAAGTAGACGAGGTCGATGGCCTCCTCGCGACGCCGGCGCCGCAGCAGCGACACCGCGTCGCGCAGCAGCGCGAAGTTCGGCGGCGCGGCCAGCTCCGGCCACGAGCCGCCCAGCCCGCCGCTGCCGTCCAGCAGCAGCATGTCGAAGTCGTTCGCCAGGGCACGGTCGACGGCGCCCTCCAGGTCCGCGATGGAGCTCACGGCAAGAGCGAGCACCTGAGCCTCTGCCGCGCGCCCGGCGGCCGCCGCGTCGACACCGCCGGCCGCGGAGTAAATCACCGCCGCCGCCTGCGGATCCGCCGCGGCCTCCGCGCCCGTCACCAGCTGCAGCCAGGGCACGCCCGGCAGCGGTGCGGCGCCGAGGTACGCACAGCCGCACTGCGCCAGCCCCGCGGCGACGGCCTCACGCACCTGCGTCGGGGCATCGTCGAACCCGGTGACCAGGAACGGCAGCGGCAGCTCGAGCCGCCCGCCGAGGACGCTGGCAATTTGGCAGGCCTCGCGGTAGGGGTCGATGACCAGTCGTGAAAGGTTGGCGGGCAGGAAGACGATGTCGTCGAGGTTTGCGGGGCGCTCCTCGGGAAACGGATTCTCCCGCGCCTGCAGCCGCCGCTGCAGCATCGCCCGCTTCTTGACGTGATCGGCGGGATTCGTGCGCGCCATGGAGAAGAGGTCCTCGCGGTGGCGCACGGAGTAATCGCTCGATCCGGTCTCCGCGTCGCAGCGGTAACAGCGCGCCGCCTCGTCACGGGCGCTCTCCCAGTCGTACGTCGACTCGATCTCGGGGAATGCCGCCGGCTCGGCGCCGAGGCCGAAGAACTCGGGGTGGTGCACCGGGAAGCGCTCCCACATCAAATCCTGAGCGACCGGCACGCGCCGGGTGCGGTACGGCGTGCGATAGGGCAGCGGGTCGTGCCGCGACTCGAGGTAGGCGCGCACGTAATAGGCCGCACGCTGCCCGTGGTGCATCGCCATGACAATCGTGGAACCGCCGAAGGCGCCGTCGCCGGCAGCAAATACCTTGGGATCGTCCGTGCGCATGCCGTCGAAATCCGCGCGCACGCGATCCGGCAGCATCAGGCCGAGGCGGTCGAGCTCCTCGCTCTGCCCCATCTGGCCGACCGCCGCGATCACCATGCCGCACTCGATCGGGTGCTCGGTCCCGGCGACGGCCACGGGCCGCCGGCGTCCGTCGGCGTCGGGCTCGCCGAGCTCGGTGCGCACGCACACGAGCGCGATGCCGTCGTCCCTGGGCCGCACGGCGACCTGCTGGGTGAAATAGACGAACTCGACGCCCTCGGCGACGGCGCCCTCGAGCTCGATGCGACGCGCCGGTATCTCCTCCGGACCGCGGCGGTAGACCACCTTGACGTGCTTGCAGCCGGGCAGGCGCTGGGCCACCCGGCAGGCGTCCATGGCGACATCGCCGCCGCCGACCACGACCACCGTTTCCGGCAGGGTCGGCCGCTCGCCCGCGTTGACGCGACGCAGGAAACCCACGCCGTCGACCACACGCGCATCGTCCTCGCCGGGGATCCCCATGGGCTTGCCCCACCAGGCGCCGATGGTCAGCAGCACGGCGTCGTGGCGCGCCTTGAGTTCCTCGAGGCCGACGTCGCGGCCGAACGCGGTGTTGAGATGCACGTGCAGCCCCGGGCAACGCCGCTCGAGCCGCTCGATGTCCTCGTCGATGATGCCCGCAGGCAGCCGGAACGCCGGTATACCCCAGACCATCATGCCGCCGAGGCGGTCCGTCATCTCATAGACATGGACCTCGTAGCCCGCGACGCAGAGATCGTGGGCGGCGGTCAGGCCGGCGGGGCCGCCGCCGACGATGCCCACCGTCTTGGTCTGGGTCACCGCCGCCGCCGGCGGATCGTAGTCGTGCCCGACCCGATCCATGATGAAACGCTTGAGATTGCGAATCTGCACCGGCCCGTCGCTGACGGTACGCCGGCAGGCGGGCTCGCAGGGCGCATCGCACACGCGCCCGCAGATGGAGCTGAACGGATTGGTCGCAGTGATGGCCTCGAAGGCCTCGGGAAACTTGCCCTCCCAGATATACGCCAGATAAGACGGTGCGTCGGTGCCGACCGGGCAGGCCACCTGACAGGGAGCGGGCACGTAGTGGCGGTCGCCGGTGTCGTCGGCGAACTCCGGCGGCGCCTGCGGCGTGACGATGCGGTTGAGGTCGTAGACGGCCATTTCAGCCCGTCTGCCGCGTGAGAACCGGCGCCTGGTCCCGCAAGCCCGGCTCGTACGGCAGACCGGTGATGACGGCGGCCTCCGGCGTCAGCGCCACCAGTTCCTCGCGGCCGAGCGCTCGCACGTCGTCATAGCCCAAAGCGTCGGTTATGGCCGCGATCTGCCAGCGCACCGTCTCGAGGAAGCGGTGGATGTTCTGCGCCTCGACGCTCGGGTGGTAGCGTTTCTCGTGCTCCGGGTCCTGGGTGGCGATGCCGGTGACGCACTGGCCGACGTGGCACTGCATGCAGGCGATGCAGCCGCCGGCGATGATGGCCGAGGTGCCGAACGCCACCGCGTCGGCGCCCAGGCACAGCGCCTTGACCGCATCGACGCCGTCGCGCAGGCCGCCCATGAGCACGATCTGCACGTCCCGCCGGCGTCCGATCTCGGCCAGAGCCTCCTCCGCCTCGATAATGGCGGCGAGCGTCGGGATGCCGACGTGATCGATGACCTCGCCGCTGCCCGCGCCGGTGGAGCCCTGCATGCCGTCGAGCTCGATGAAGTCGAAGCCGTCCTTCACCGCGATCTTGATGTCGTCGCGCACGCGGCCCGCGCCGAGCTTGACGCTCACGGGAAGGCGGTAGCCGGTCGCTTCGCGGAACTCCTCCACCTTGATCACCAGGTCGTCGGCGCCGAGGATGTCGGGATGGCGCGACGGCGAGCGCAGGTCGATGCCGGGCGGAATGCCGCGGATGCGCGCGAGCTCCGGCGTCACCTTCTTCGCCATGAGCTGGCCGCCGAGGCCCGGCTTGGCGCCCTGGGAGATGTAGATCTCGAGGCCGTCGGCGCGCTTCATGTCGTGGATGTTCCAGCCCAGGCGACCGCCCAGGCACTGGAAGATGAGCTGCTCGGCGGCGTCGCGCTGGGCATCGCTCATGCCGCCTTCGCCGGTGTTCTCGGCGATCCCGGACAGCGTGGACGCCATACCGATGGCCTGCTTGGTGGAACGGCTGAGCGCGCCGTAACTCATCGGCGCGATCATCACGGGCATACTGAGCTTGAGGGGATTGGCCCCGTGGAGGCCGCCGATCTCGGTGTACATGCGCACACGCGAGACGACGTCGGCATCGACGCCGGCGCACGTGAGCTCCTTGCGAAACGCCAGGTCCGAGAGGTGCGGCAGCGGCCGCGAGGCGCCGTAGCCGCGGATGCGGTAGCGGCCGATCTGCGACTTGATGTGGATGTCCTCCTGCACCTTCGGGTTCCAGTAGGCCGCACTGCCCGAGAAGGTGAAGAAGGGGATGCTGCGCATCTGGCGCTCGCTGGTGCCGTAGCGCAGCTTCTTGCCGGCATTGACGATCTTGCTGAACCCGCCCTCGAAGTCGAGTCCGTAGCGGTCGAGAAATTCGCGGATGCTGTCCACCTCGGCCCCGGAGATGTCCGTGAGCGCCGCGTCCGAGCCGAGCTCCCGCACCCGCCCGCCGACGTAGATCTCGCCGCCGGTCATGTCTTCCCCGACACGCTCGCCGGAGTCGCCGAGGATGATGATGCGACCGCCGTACATCATGTAGCCGGCCATGAAGTTGGCGTTGCCGGCGCAGCACAGGGTGCCGGCCTTCATCACCTGGCCGGCGCGCGAGCCCATGTTGCCGCGCACGACGATCTCGGCGCCGCGGATGGCGACGCCGGCGATGGCGCCGGCGTTGCCGCCGACCACGACCGAGCCGCTGTACATGTTGTCGCCGAGGCCCCAGCCGACGTTGTTGTCGACTACGAAGCGGGCCTGATCCGTGAGCCCGGCACAGAAGTAGCCGGCCGAGCCGCGCACGCGAACCGTGATCGGATCGGTCAGGCCGACGCCTATGTGATGGCGCGCATCGGGATTGAGGAGCTCCACGTCCTCGCGGCGCGAGCCGTGCTCGCGGATACGCTCATTGGCCTCGCGAACAGGGGTGGTGCTCAGGTCGATCTGGACCATGTGTCGTAGGTCCCCGGCGGCGGTTCCTTCGTGTCCAGTGCCTGACCCGGGAAAAGCCGGTTGAGCGAAACCTCCTCGGAGGCAATCGCGATCAGGTCGGCATTCTCGTACAGGATCATCGGCTTGGCGGCGAGCCGATCCTTGGCGTAACCGATCTCGTCCCGGGTGGAGACCAGGAACGAAAAAGTGCCGTCGAGGTCATCGATGGAGGTCCGCAGCGCTTCCTTGAGCGCAATGCCCTGGGAGAGCTTGTCGGCGAGATACACCGCGATCAGCTCGCTGTCGTTGTCGGTGGTGAACTCGAAGCCGCGCTGCTCGAGACGGCGGCGCATTTTCCAGTAGTTGGTGATCTGTCCGTTGTGAACGATCGCCACATCGGCGAAACCGGTCGCCCAGAACGGGTGTGAGGCCTCCGGCTTGACGTCGGACTCGGTGGCGAGGCGCACGTGGCCCAGACCGTGGGTGCCGTGGAAACGATGCACGTCGTAGCGCTCGTCGACGTCGTGCGCACCGCCGACGTCCTTGAGGATCTCGAGGCTGGTGCCGATGGACACCACCTTGGCGGCATGCTCCAGGGCGTAGGACAGCGCCTGCACGTCACCGTCGAACTTCACCGTCGCCTTGTAGTTGTTGCCGACGACGGCGTCCTCGAGGATCTGTGCCCCCTGCTCCGCCAGGGTCGCGCGTATCCGCTCGAGGGCCTGGCGCGACTCACCGTTCTCGCCGATGAAGAAGCGCAGCCGCAGCTCCCCCTCGTGGGGCTGACCGTACAGGGCGAAGCCCGTGGAGTCGGGGCCGCGGTGCTGGCAGCCGTCGAGCATGTCGATCAACACCTGCCCGGTACGGCCGTCGCCGTCGGTGTGCTTGAACAGAATTCCGGCTATTCCACACATGGCTCAAGAGGCATCCGACACGTCGCTGATCAGGCGCCACAGAGTACCGCATTCGCTCGAGGCCCGCCAAGCGATTGCGGTGGCGAGCGCACCCTGGCGACCTGCGCGGCGGGCGTCGCGCAGCGTTTGCGGCGCCCGCGCGGATCTGCTAGCGTGCGCTCCCAAGCCACAGCGGAGCCCACACCCATGCGGCTCACCGACGCCCAGATCGACCAGTTCGACGAGCTCGGCTACCTTTTCCTGCCGGGATGCTTCTCACCCGACGAGACCGAACTGCTGCGCCGTGAGGCCGACGCGGTCTACGCCAGCGATCGCGAGGAGGTCTGGCGCGAAAGCAGCGGCTCGCCGCGCACGGCTTTCGCGGCACATACCTACAACGAAGCCTTCCGGCGCCTGGGCGCTCATCCGCGGCTCATCGAACCGGTGATGCAGCTGCTCGATGGCCACGTCTACATGCACCAGTTCAAGGTCAACGCCAAAGCCGCCTTCGACGGCGATGTGTGGCAGTGGCATCAGGACTACGGCACCTGGCAGCGCGACGACGGCATGCCCGAGCCGCGGGCGATGAACATCGCCGTGTACCTCGACGAGGTCACGGCGGCCAACGGCCCCCTGCTCCTCATTCCCCGAAGCCATCAGCAGGGTGTGTTCGACGCCGGTCACGATCTCGAGACGACGAGCTATCCGCTGTGGACGCTCGATCGCGAGACGGTGAGGCGGCTCGCCGATGAAGGCGGCCTGGTGGCGCAGACGGGCGAGCCGGGCGCGGTGCTCCTGTTTCACGGCAACCTGGTGCACGCGAGCCCGCCGAACATCAGCCCTTGGCCCCGGACCATCGTCTATCTGAGCCTGTGCGAGGTCGGCAATCACATACGCCGCTTCACGCGCCCGCCGTGGATCGCGCACCGCGACTTCACGCCCATCACCCCGCTCGCGGACGACTGCCTGCAAGAGCTGATCGCGCCGGCCCAGGCCCCCGCCGCCTGATTCGCGCGTCGTCCGCCGGCACCGCCCCTCGGCGGCGGTGCGCGGCGCTCGCGAAATCCCGATCAGTCCCGCCCGGACCCCGCGTCGCGACGGTACTCGGAACGCAGACGCAGCAGCTCCTCGAACAGCTCCGGGTGCTCGGTGTTGCACGGCAGCCGCGGATAGGCGCTCTCGGCCTCCGCGCGCCACGCGGCCACGCCGGCCGCGTCGAGCTCAATGACGTTGAGGCCGCGCCGGCTCATCTCGCTGACCGCGTCTTCGCCGGCCTGGCGGATGGCGCTGCGCAGATCCGCCGCGATCTGGCGCGTCGCCTCGTGCAGCCGCTCGCGATAGCGGACCGGAAGCTGCTGCCAGGTTTCAGCCCGTATCACGGTGGCCGCATTCAGGGGAGCGAACTTCAGATCGAGCATGAAGTTGGCCACCTGGTAGCTGCGATCGAGCAACGCGAACAGCGGCGGGGCGTCGATCGCCTCGATCAGGCCGGTCTGCAGCCCCGTGAGCATGTCGGTCATCGGCAGCGGCACCACCTGAAAGCCGAACTCCTTGAACAGCCGCTCGGTCTGGGGATGACCGGCCGCCGTCCACAGGCGCAGCTCCTTCAGCTCCTGCGGCGTGCGCACCGGGCTCTTGGCGAAGAAGTGGACCCAACCCGCTTCGGCCCAGCTCAGCACCTTGATCTTCCTCTGGGCAAGGCGCCGCTCGAGCCGCGGCGCCAGCGCTTCGCGCACGTAGTAGAGCTCTTCGTAGGAGTCGAACATCAGCGGCGCATTCAGACACTCGAGGCTGCTGTCCACGCGCGCGAGGCCCGATCCGGAGATGGTGATCGCATCCAGCCCACGCCGCTGCAGCTTGCGCACCATCTCGGCCTCGCCGCCGAGCACACCGCCGGCGTAGATCCGCAGTTCCACCTCGTCGCCGGAGATGTCGCGCCAGCTCTGGCGGATCTTGAGCAACGCGTCGTGCCAGATGGAACCTTCCGGCGCGATGGTGCCCATCTTCACCACCACCCGCGCCGCGCTCGACGCGGGAGCCAGCGCCCAGAGCAGGACCGCCGCACACAACGTCACGGTCTTCGCCCGCCGCAGGCGCAGCGGACGCGGGCCTTCACAGAAACAGCTCATCGATGTGCTCCCTGAGCCACGTCGCGCGGCGTCGGGCAACGGCGTTGAGCAGCCGGTCGCCCGGACTGGCGTCGGCATCGACCGCCAGCGCCCGCTCGAGCAGCCGCTCGAACGCCGCCCGGTCCTGCTCGGGCAGCGCCACCGCCTCGGCGTAGGCGACGAAGAGCGCCGCGCGCGTGCCGCGCGAGAGCTCGAGCGCGCGCTCGTAGTGGCTGCGAATGTCCGTCCCCGCGACCCTCGGTCGCCGGGTGGCGGCCCAGGTGATGAAGAACTCGTGCAGCGCGCCGTGGCTCCAGCTCTCGTCGAGCTCCAGGGCACGTCGCAACAGCGCCTCGACCTCCTCGAGGCGTGCCAGCAGAGCCACGTCCGACTTCGACACCGCGATGGCGAGCCCCAGCGAGGCGGCCGCCCAGTACAGTCCCGGCACGTCGCGCTCGACGTGACGCTCGCTGATGCGGGCGACCGCGGCCTGCGGCTCGTCGCGCAGACGCCGATCGAAACCCGGGTACGAGACGTTGAGCGCCCGCAGCGCGTAACCGTGGGCGCGCAGGTAGAGCTTGCGCGCCCGCAGGCGCAGCCCGCGGGCGGCCTCGAGGTCGTCGCGCGCGAGCTTGTCGGCGTGAAAGTGAACGTAGGCGTAGGCGTAGAGCACGAAGCCGCGGCTGGCCGTGAGCAGCAGACCGGTATGCTCGGGCGACTCGGCGAGCAGGCTCTCGATCATCTTCAGGCTCGACGGCAGCGCCTCGCCGATGAGCACGATGTCGTCGTCGCTCGCGTAGACGGAGTCTCCCGCGGCCAGCATCTGGCCGATGGTGTTCACCGCGTAGCGCTTCGGCGAGCAGCCCGCTGCCAGCGCCGCCGCCGCACACGCCACCAGAGCAAGCCGCGCCGCCCGGGCGCCCGACGCCCGCCAACGCGCGCGCCGCCTCACGCCGCGACCTCGGCCTAAACGGTGTCCTGGCATCATGAGCTACTGCAGCTATCGCGCCGGGCGGTGCAGCCCTGCGGCGCCGCGCTCGACACGTGTGATTGCTCGGGTCTCCCTTGGCACCGGCAGGGCCGGAGCTCATCCGCGACCAAGAGTATCCCGACTGCCGCGCACCAGTCCATCTGCAGGTGAACGGCCGCCTGCTGCGCACGGCGGCGCCGGCTCGGCCGCACTGCGCGGCGTTCGATCACGATACCCCATTCGTGTAGATTGCAGGGCAGCGCACCCGGGGCCCCGCCGCGTCGACCCGAACAACAACGCCCATGACCCCCGCCGTCCAGCCCAGCTCAGGCCGTTCTCACCGACTGGTGACAGGGTTGCACCGTCTCGAGGACCTGTTCTCGAGCCTTGTCCTGGCGGCGATGGCGGGCATACCGATCGCCGAGATGATCTCGCGCGAGTGGCTGCGCGGCAGCATCCCGGGATCGATACCCGTCGTGCAGCACCTGACCCTGTGGATCACTTTCCTCGGGGCCACGCTGGCGGCGCGCTCCGATCGGCTGCTGGCGCTCTCGGCCGCGACCTTTCTGCCGCCGCGCTGGCGGGAGTTGCTGCGCCTGGCAACCTCCTGGATGGCGGCCCTCGTCACCGGGACCCTGTTCATCGCCAGCCTCGAACTCGTTGCGGTGGACCGGGAGTACGGCGACACGGTCGCCTGGGGGCTGCCGGTGTGGCTGTTCACCGCGATCATGCCCTTCGGCTTCGGCCTCATCGGTCTGCGGCTCGTGCATCACGCATCCGGTCACGCTCGCGCACGTCTGCTCTGCGCCACCGGTCTCGCCGTCCCGCTCGTCATCTGGCTCGTGGCGGACGGCGCAGGCATCGGCTTCCTGACGCCGGGCATCGTGCTGATCATCGTCGCCACCGCCCTCGGCATGCCCATCTTTGCCGCTATCGGCGGCGTCGCACTGCTGCTCTTCCTGCACGAGGGAACGCCGCTGCTGGCAGTGCCCGGCGAGACCTACCGCATGAGCACCTCGCCCATGCTGCCGGCCATCCCGCTGTTCACCCTGGCGGGCTACATCCTCGCCGAGGGCGGCTCGAGTCGCCGCCTGCTGCGTTTCTGCACGGCGCTGGTCGGCTGGATGCCCGGCGGCCTCGCCGTCGTCACCACGTTGGTGCTGGCGTTCTTCACCCCACTCACCGGCGCCTCCGGCATAACCATCCTCGCCATGGGCGGTCTGCTGCTGCCGATGCTGGTCAAGGGCCGCTACCGCGAACGCAACGCCGTCGGACTGGTGACCGTGTCGGGCTCGATCGGGGTGCTGTTCCCGCCCAGTCTGCCGGTCATCCTCTACGCCTACTACGCCGAGGTCGATCTGGCGCGGCTGTTCGTCGGCGGGCTCCTCCCCGGCCTCGTGCTGGTTACGGTGGTCGCGCTGTGGGGCGCCTACAGCGGCTGGCATGGCGGCGCGGTACGCACGCCGTTCCGCAGGCGCGAACTGCTTGCCGCCGCGTGGCAGGCGAAGTGGGAGCTGATGCTGCCGGCGGCGGTCTTGTTTTGCCTGTTCGGTGGCTTCGCCACGCTGGTGGAGGCGGCCGCCCTCACCGTGGCCTACGCGCTGGTGCTCGAGTGCGCGGTGTTTCGGGAGCTGGACCTGCGCCGCGACGCCGTGCGCGTGGCCATCGAGAGCGCCGCCATGATCGGCGGTTTCATGATCATCCTCGGTGTGGCCCTGGGTCTGACCAACTACTTCATCATCGCCCAGATCCCGATGCGGGCGCTGGAGCTCGTGCAGGAGTGGATTCAGTCCCCGATTCTGTTTCTGCTCGCCTTGAACGTGCTCCTGATCATCGTCGGTGCATTGATGGACATCTACTCCGCCATCATCGTCATCGTGCCTTTGATCGCCCCCATGGCAAGCGCTTATGCCATCGACCCCGTCCATCTGGGCATCATCTTTCTGGCCAACGCCCAGCTCGGCTACCTCATGCCGCCCATGGGTGAGAACCTGTTCCTGTCGGCGTATCGCTTCGATCGGCCGCTGGCCTGGATCTATCGCTCGACCCTCGCTTACGTCTGCATACTGCTGGTGGCGGTGCTGCTCATCACCTACGCACCGCCGCTGACCCTGTGGCTGGTGGAGCTGACCGGTGTCTAGGCGGGCGCTCGGGCCTCTTCGTGCGCCGCCACCGCAGCGCGACCCGGGGGCGCGTCGTGGCCCCTGAGGACCGCGACGAAGTCGTCTTCCTGACCCGCGGCCTGACGAAGGTCTACGACATGGGCGAAGTCCAGGTTCACGCCCTGCGCGGCGTCGACATGGAGCTGCACGCCGGCGAGCTCGTCGTTCTGCTGGGCGCCTCGGGCAGCGGCAAGTCGACGCTGCTCAACATCCTCGGCGGGCTCGACACCGCCACCGCCGGGGCGGTGCTGTACCGAGGCCGCGACCTCACCCGGGCGGGAGAGCGGGAGCTCACCGCCTACCGACGCTTCCATGTCGGCTTCGTGTTCCAGTTCTACAACCTCATCCCCAGCCTCACCGCTCTCGAGAACGTCGGCATCGTGACCGAGATCGCCCGCGCTCCCATGAAGCCCGAGGACGCGCTCGCGCTCGTGGACCTGAGCGATCGTCGCAACCACTTTCCCGCCCAGCTCTCCGGCGGCGAGCAGCAGCGGGTCGCCATCGCCCGCGCCATCGCCAAGCAGCCGGAGGTGCTGCTGTGCGACGAGCCGACCGGCGCGCTCGACTTCACCACCGGCATCCTGGTGCTGGAGGCGATCGAGCGGGTCAATCGCGAACTGGGCACCACCACCGCGGTCATCACCCACAACGCCGGCATTGCGGCGATGGCCGACCGCGTGATCCATCTCGCCGACGGCCTCATCTCGCGCGTGGAGCGCAACGCCACGAGGCGCTCGCCAAGCGAGCTTCGCTGGTGATTACCGTGAGCCACCTCAATCGCAAGCTGTGGCGGGATCTGTGGGCGATGAAGATGCAGGCACTCGCCATCGCCCTGGTGATCTGCGGAGGTATCGCAACCTTCATCATGTCACTCAGCACGCTGGACTCGCTGCTGCTCACCCGCGACCGCTACTACCGCGACTATCGCTTTGCCGACGTCTTCGTCTCGCTCAAGCGGGCGCCGCTGGGTCTCACCGGCCGCATCCGGGACATATCCGGCGTGGAGCGTCTCGAGGCGCGCGTCGCCGCGTCGGTCAACCTCGAGGTCGCCGGCTTCGACGAGCCGGTTAAGGGGTTGATCGTGTCGCTGCCCGATACCGGCGAGCCCGCCGTCAACCGCCTGCACCTTCGCCGGGGTCGGCTGGTCGACCCCGAGCGCAGCAACGAGGCCATCGTCAGCGAGTCCTTCGCCGACGCGCATCGTCTCACACCGGGCGACGAGATCGGCGCCATCGTCAACGGTCGCCGGCAGGACTTTCGCATCGTCGGCATCGCGCTCTCCCCCGAGCACATCTACCAGATTGCCCCCGGGGCCCAGCTGCCCGATTTCAAACGCTACGGGATCCTGTGGATGGGTCGTACGGCGCTCGCCGGCGCCTACGACATGGAAGGCGCCTTCAACGATCTCGCCGTGTCGCTGTCCGCCGGCGCGCGCGGGCAAGACGTCATCGAACGCCTCGACGCCCTGCTCGAGCGCTACGGGGGCCAGGGCGCCTACGGACGCGACGACCAGGTGTCCAATCACTTTCTCTCGGAGGAGCTGCTGCAGCTCAGGATGCTGGCGACGGTGTTCCCCGTCATCTTCCTGGGGGTGGCCGCCTTCCTGCTGAACGTCGTCGTCGGCCGTCTGATCAGCATCCAGCGCGAGCAGATCGCAGCGCTGAAAGCGTTCGGCTACAGCAACGTCCAGGTGGCCGTGCACTACCTCCAGCTGGTTGCCCTGATCGTGGCGCTCGGCGTCGCGCTCGGCGTCGGTGTCGGTGCCTGGCTCGGATGGGGCTTGAGCCAGCTTTACGCGGAGCTTTACCGCTTTCCGTTTCTGCGTTTCTGGCTGGATCCCGGCGTCGTCGTCGCCGGCGCCGCCATCAGCGTCCTCGCCGCCGCGCTCGGCACCCTGTTCTCGGTGCGCCGCGCTGTGGTGGTGCCCCCCGCCGAGGCCATGCGTCCGGAGCCGCCGGCGAACTATCGCGAGACCCTGATCGAGCGGCTCGGCACCAAGCGCTGGCTGTCGCAGCCCTCACGCATGATCGCACGGCACGTTGCGCGCCGGCCTGTGAAGTCGTCGCTGTCGGTGCTGGGCATCGCCTTCGCGGGCGGCATCATGATGGTGGGCAATTTTCAGCGCGATGCGATCGACTACATGGTCGACGTGCAGTTCCGCTTCAGCCAGCGCGAGGACATTTCCGTGGAGCTGGTCGAGCCCACCTCCGTCACGGCCGTCTACGAGCTCAAGTCTCTCCCGGGCGTCAACCACGTGGAGGGATTTCGCTCCGTGGCCGTGCGCCTCAGGCACGCCCATCGCAGCCACCGCACGGCGCTGCTGGGGCTGAACGGGCTGGGCGAACTGCGGCGTCTCGTTGACAGGTCGCTGGCGCCCGTCGAGCTGCCGCCCGCGGGCGTGGTGCTGACCGAGCACCTGGCCAAGATCCTGGGCGCGGCGCCGGGAGACACTGTCACGGTCGAGGTGCTCGAGGGCAATCGCCCGGTGCGGCGCCTGCCGGTGGTCGCACTCGTGAGACAGCACCTCGGCGTTACCGCCTACATGCGCCGCGACGCGCTCAACCGCTTCATGCGCGAAGGCGACGTCGTCACCGGCGCCCATCTCGCCGTGGACCCGCCTCACCGGAGCGAGATCTACGTCGCCCTGCGCGAGATGCCGCGCATCGCCGGCACCTCGGTGCGGGCGAGCACCGTGCGCAGCTTCTACGAGACGCTCGCGGAGACCATCCTCTATTTCACCACCGTGGCCACGCTGCTCGGCGGCATCATCGCTTTCGGCATCGTCTACAACAGCGCTCGCATCGGTCTTGCCGAACGCAGCCGGGAGTTGGCAAGCCTGCGTGTTTTGGGTTACACACGGGCCGAGATCTCCTACATCTTTCTCGGCGAGCTGGGCGTGCTGGTGCTGGCCGGCACGGTCCTCGGCCTTGCCGTCGGCCGGGGGCTGTGCGCGTATGTCGTCTCCAACCTGCAGTCGGAGCTCTACCAGGTACCGCTCGTCATCGAGCCCGGCACCCATGCGTTCGCTGCGGCAACGGTCATCGGCTCCGCGCTGCTGTGCGCGCTGATCGTGCGTCATCGGCTCGATCATCTGGATCTCGTCGCCGTGCTCAAGACCAAGGAGTAGCCAGGGATGCAGTGGCAGAGATCGCTCACCGTCGCCGCCGTGGCAGGCATCGTCGCCGGGGCCCTGGTGTGGGGCTTCTGGCCGCGCCCGGTGCTGATCGACGCCGTCGCGGTCACACGCGCTCCCCTGCGCGTGTCGATCGAGGAGGAGGGCAGAACGCGCGTCAAGGACCGCTTCGTCGTCTCGGCTCCGGTGGCCGGCTACGCCCGCCGCATCACGCTGGACGTCGGCGACGCCATCACCCGGGGACAGGTTCTCGGCGAGCTCGAGCCACTGCGCCCCGACGTGCTCGATCCCCGCACCCGTGCCGAGGCGCTGGCGCGGGTCGCGGCCACGGAGGCGGCCCTGACGGTCACCAGGGAGAAGGAGGCGGCCGCCCGCGCCGATGCCGACTACGCCCAGCGCGAGCTCGACCGGGTGCGTCTGCTCTACGAGGCCGACAATGCCTCGCTCGACGATCTCGACGAGGCGCACGCCGGCGCGCGACGCACCGCCGCCAATCTGCGCTCGGCGCGCTTCCAGGTCGAGGTCGCACGTTTCGAGCTCGAGGTCGCCCGCGCTGCGCTGCGTTTCTCCGCCGCGCGCGAGCAGCCGGTGGACGAGCGCGTCGCCATCAGCGCGCCGGTGGACGGGCGGGTGCTGAAGGTCTACCGCGAGAGCGAAGGCGTGGTGCGTGCCGGCGAGGCTTTGGTCGAGATCGGCGATCCGGCGGCGCTGGAGGTGGAGGTGGAGCTGCTCTCCGCCGACGCCGTGCGCGTGGCGCCGGGCACGCCGGTGCGCTTCGAGCGCTGGGGCGGAGACCGTGTGCTCGAGGGACAGGTGCGCACGGTGGAGCCGGTGGGCTTCACCAAGATCTCGGCGCTGGGGGTCGAGGAGCAGCGCGTGCTCGTCATTGCCGACATCAACTCGCCGCCGGAGCAGTGGCAGCGCCTCGGCGACGGCTACCGGCTGGAGGCAAGCTTCGTCCTGTGGCAGAACAACGACGTCCTGCAGATCCCGACCGGTGCGCTCTTCCGCGCCGACTCCGGCTGGGCCGTGTTTGCCGTGAGCGACGGGCGGGCCGCGCAGCGGGGCATCGAGATCGGTCAGCGCGGCTCGCTGCGGGCCCAGGTCCTGGCAGGGTTGAGCGAGGGCGAGCGGGTCATCGTTCACCCCGACGACACCGTCGAGGACGGCGTGCGGGTAAGGGCGCGTTGAGACGAACCGGCGCCGCGCGGGCGCACGGCCTTCGGCCCGCAATGCACTGACGTGTGTCAAGCCCGCGCACCCATGCGCCGGTACAATCGGGCGCTGACGCCCCGGGGCGCGCCGACGCGGGCATGACCCGGGAGCGTCGGCCCCGCCGCCGGCCGCAGACCCCCACACCCGATCCGGACGACGAGCACAGTGACGCACACAGAGGTGATCGCGCGCCGCGGCCGTGCTGCTCGGCGTCAAGGTGCGCGGCGAAGGCGGCCGCCCGGCGCCCCTGTCGGACATCGCGCGCGCGAGCCGTCCATCCACCACAAGGACCCGCTCCCGGTGGTGTATCTGACGGGGGACATGGCGGGACACCTGGACAGCCCGCTCTGCGGCTTGGCCCGCATCGCGGCGGCACTCGACGGGCCGGAGACGGGACTGGGCGTCGCGCTGTTGCAGCACTTCATCCGACAACCCGCCGGCTCCTCTCTCCACGGCCTCAAATGAAACGGCGAGTGGCAGATCACCGGCGAGACGTCCCGCGACATGGGCATCGCCCACGTGGCGGGAGTGATTCCGATCTATCTTCCGATGGTGGCGCAGTTCAAGTCGTATCTGACGCCGCTGGTCATCATGGCGCCGATCCCGCTGACGGTGATCGGCGTGCTGCCCGGCCACGCCCTGCTGGATGCGAAGTTCACCGCCACCTCCATGATCGGCATGCTTGCACTTGCCGGCATCATCGGGCGCAGCTCGATCCTGCTCGTGGACTTCATCAACGAAGAGCTCGGTCGCGGTACGACCTTCCAGCGGGCGGGGGTGCGCTCGGGCGCCGCGCGGGCGAAGCCCGTCGTGATGACCGCGATCGCCGCCATGCTGGGCGCATTCTTGATCCTCGACGACCCCATCTTCGACAGCCTCGCGATATCGCTGATCTTCGGTATCCTCATATCGACGCTGCTGACGCTGATCGTCATCCCCGTCATGCACCACGCCGTCATGCGCAAGTATGCGAGAGCCCGGGCGACGTGAGCGCCTCCACATATCGCGTCGGGCGCACGAAGCGCGACCACGCCGGCCCGGGCGCCGGCGTGGCAGCGCTCAATTGACGATGGCGACCGAGATCGAGCGCAAGTTTCTGGTGGCCAAGCCGCCGCCCGACCTGGCACAGCGTCAAGGCGTACGCATCCTGCAGGGGTACCTTGCTGTAGCCGCGGACGGCACCGAGGTGCGGCTGCGCCGCAAAGGCGCGACGTACTGGCAGACGGTCAAACGAGGCACCGGGCTCGTGCGCACCGAGGTCGAGATCGAGCTCGAGCCCGCTCAGTTCGAGACGCTGTGGCCCCTCACCGAGGGCCGGCGGCTGGAGAAGACGCGTTACCGTATCGAGCACGGAAAGCACGTGCTCGAGCTCGACGTCTTCGCCGGGCCGCTGGCCGGCCTGTGCACGGTGGAGGTCGAGTTCGGCTCGCAACGCGCGAGCCGCGAGTTCGCGCCGCCGGCCTGGTTCGGCGCCGAGGTCACCGACGACGCACGCTACGGGAATCGCGAGCTCGCCCGGCACGGCTTGCCGCGCGACCACGCGCCACGACCGTGAGGGTCGACGTCGGGACCCGTGACGGCTAAGCGCGGCTACGCCGCGCGCTCCAGGATCTCTTCCGGAACCACCGCCTTCGCCATCCGCTTGGCGAAGTAGTAGATGCGCTTGAGCTTCTCGATCACGTCCACCTCGATGGCATACGCCGGGAGGCGGCCCGGCTCCTCCGCCACCAGCCTCTGGGCCTGGTGCTGCTCCGCCGCTTCCACCAGCCGATTGATGTCGATCTTGGCGGCGATGACCTCCTGCGCCGTGTACTGATCGTTCTTCATGACTGCGTCGATGGCGTCGTCGACGGTCTTCGTCACCTCTTCGTGCAGCCCCGAGAGCACCTCGCGGGTCTCTCTGCTGATGCTCACCCCTTTATCGATTCGCTTCTGGCCGAGTGCGATCAGATCGGTCTCGATGACGTCACCGATGTTCTCGAGGTCCTTGACCGCGTCCATCAGGCGCACGAAGTCCCGCATCTGGTGCTCGGTGAGCGACTTGCGACTGATCTCACCGAGATAGGTGACGATGCGCCCGTGAAGAATATCCACGGCATCGTCCATCCGGGCGACCTCCCGGAGCATCTGCCTATCGCCGGTCAGCACCGTGGGCATCATGGCCCTCACCATGCGCTTGACCGTCTCACCCATGTGCCCGATCTCCAGGCGCACGCGTTCCAGGGCCAGCGAGGGCGTCTGCAGAAGTTCCTCATCAAGGTACTTCGGCGCGACGATCACGACCTCCGCCAACGGGCGGTCCGGCACCAGCTTCTCCACCAGCCTGGCGATGGGTCCGGTGAACCAGATGAAGATCAGGGTGTTCGCCACATTGAAGATGGTATGGGCGTTTGCAATCTGCCGCGGCGTTTCGGAGGCGAGCTTATCGACACCGCTCAGCCCCTGCGCGGTGGGCGAAATCACCGTGACCAGCGCCGCGAGCTGGTCGACCAGCCCGATCCAGATGATCACTCCCAAGACGTTGAACAGGATGTGCACGGCGGCGGCGCGCACCGCTTCACGGGGTTTGCCGATCGAGGCCAGCAGGGCCGTGACGCAGGTGCCGATGTTGGCGCCGAACGCCAGCGCGATGCCCGCCGGCAGGGTGATGAAGCCCTGACTCGCCATCACGATGACGATGCCGGTCGTCGCCGACGACGACTGGATGAGGCCCGTGAAGGCGGCGGCGATCAGGATGCCGACCAAGGGATTCTCCATGCGGACCATGAGATCGAGGAACGGCTGGTAGGTTCGCAGCGGCTTCATGCCGTCGCTCATGACGGCCATGCCGAAAAACACCATGCCCAGACCCATCAGCGTAGCGCCGTACTGCTTGATGCGATCCTGCTTGGAAAAAAACGACATGGAGAAACCGACGGCAATCATCAGCAATGCCGCTTTCGTGATCTTGAAGGCGACGATCTGCGCGGTGATCGTGGTGCCGATATTGGCCCCCATGATCACGCCGATGGACTGCGCGGCGGACATCAGGCCCGCCGTGATAAAGCCCACCACCAGCACCGTCGTCACCGACGACGACTGAATCACCGCCGTGACGAAAGCACCGGTGAGAGCGCCCATGATGCGGTTCGTCGTCAGCTTCGCCAGGATCGCCTTCATGCGCTCACCGGCGGCCGCCTTCAGTGCGTCGGCCATCTGCTCCATGCCGAACAGGAAGATCGCCAGGCCGCCGAACAGGTTCATGCCCATGGTCGCCCAGGCCATCTCCTCCCCGCCGTCGGACGAAGCGGCGCTTGCGGTGAAAGCGCCGAAGACGGCGACGGCGCCGAGCAGGGCGGCGGCGGACAGACGCGCCCGCGACGCCCCTATCCGCGATGAAGGCACGAAGATCATCGGTGCGCGCCTCATTTCAATTCGCCGTTCTTGACGATGGTGACGGGGAACGGACACAGACGCACGACCTGCTCCGCCTTGGAGCCGAGCAGTATGTGCGCGAGCCCTGTGCGTCCGCGACTGCCCATCACCACCATGCGTGCATCGAGACTCTGTGCCACTTCGAGAATCCGTGTGACGGGCAGTCCCACCTTGAGAATGGTCTGCGCATCGTGGATCGTCGTCTGGTCGGGGTGATTGGCAACGAACTGCGTCATGAACTCTTCCATCATCTGCGCGGCCACGTCTTCCATCTTGACGAGGCTGCTCTCGCCCCGTTTCCCGGCATAGAAACCGGGTGCCTCGCCGGGATCGTGGACGACGTGCAGCACTGCGAGCGGAACCTTCATGAGCGTCGCGAGCTCGGCGGCAAAGGCAAGCGCCGCCTCGGAATGAGCGGAGAAATCGACCGGCACCAGTATCGGTCTCTTGTCGCTTTTCTTGGCCATGTGCGTTCCCCTTGTGCCGCGTTGCAGAGACCGCTCGCCGTGGCAACCCAAACCGCGTCGGCGGCCGTGAGCGCGACACGGGCGAGACGGTGAAGATGACTCTAGCACAGTCGACGCGACGGACCTCCCGCCACGCCGAGTGCGGCATCGGGACATGTGACGCAGATCAATTCCGGGTCACGCGCTCGGCGACAAGCTGCGCGCAGACACGCGCCGGCGACGTACCGTGACCGGCAGCGCCGTCGCAGGACACGGCCGCGCGCTCGGCAGGGAGCGGACCGCGGCCTCGCTCGACGGCGAGGACCCGACAAGTCTCCGCGAGGGCTTGCGTGCCAGCGACCCGAGTGAGCATCGCCGCCGGCGCGGGCGGGCGCGGTGCACGGCGCCGACCGTGGTCCGGTGCGCCGACGGTGCGGTGATCGCCATCGGCTCACCGGGCGCCTCGCGCATCACCACCGCCATCGCCCAGATGATGCACGACTTCGTCTTCGGCGGCACGGACCTCACGCGCGCGATCGAGCGCCCGCACGTCGGGCGCGGCGCCGGCGTCGCCGCCAGAGGCGAGGCGGCCTGCCTCAGCCGAAGGCGGTCTGCCGGTCGCTGCCGGCGCCTCCGCCCGCGGGCGTCGGGCCGGGGGCCGGCGCCGCGGGCGCCGCGGCGGCGAACAGGGCGCGGAAGCGCTCGCGGTTCGCGGCGCGGTCGAATCTCGCGAAGCAGCGCGCAAAGCGCTCGCGCTCGCCGTGCTGGCGCGATGCCAGGTGCTCGACGAGCCGCCCCATGGCCAGAAAGACGTCCACGGAGCCGAGACCCTCCTGCGACATCTCGTGGGCGAACCGCTGCAGGCTGTGCTGCTGCACCTCGAGGTCGTTGAAGTCCCCCAGGTTGTCCTGCAGTCCCTTGAGCGCCTTGATAAGGCGCTTGATCTCGACGCCGTCGAACAGGCTCGCAAAGAATTCCATCAGGTAGCGCAGCTTCTTGCACTCGATGCGCAGCTCGTGCAGGGCATCGCCGGGCGTTTCCGCCTCGATGGCCTTGCCCATGCGCCGGACGCGCCGATAGGCACGCCAGATCCGCTGCGACGCGACCTCGACCACCGGACGCGCCGCGTTTTCGGTGTGCGTGTCGGAGCGCAGCGCCGGGGCGAGAAAGGCGCGCCAGTCCCTCGTCAGCCTCTGATAGCGGTCGGAATCGAGCGCCGCGATCAGTCGGGCCTGCTCGCTGCGCCGGTGCCGGTGAAGGTATTCGTCGAGGGGGTCGAGATGCGCGCGCACCGACGCCGGCAGATCCTGTCGGTAGTCTTCCATCTTGAGCAGATGGACGTCGAGATCCCGCACCGGCCCGGTCACGCCGCCGAGCCACTTGAACTCCTTCTTGAAATGCCGGAGCTCCCGCGCAGGGAACGTGCGTTTGATCTGCGCGAGTGCCGAGCGGGTCCGTCTGACGGCAACACGGAAATCGTGCAGAAACTCGGAGTCGATGTCCTTACGCACACCGGCCTCGTTGGCAAGCATGGTGTCGAGCAACGTGCGCAGAATGCGCCGGGTTGCCTCCTCCGCGCGCATCCCGGGTTCGAGGGACACGGCGAGCTTGGCCGAGTAATCGCCGGGCGTCCGACCCACGGCCTCGACAGCGCCCACGAACAATGACTGCTCGCAGCGGCACAGGCCGAGCTCGGACTCCAGGAACTGCTCTACTTTGCGCTGCGCCTCCCGATAGCCCCTGACGGGCTCCACGGCGCAGCGCGGCGGCATTGCAACGGCTGCGCCGGTGTCTTCCGGCCTCGTCGCCGCCGGCTCCTCGATGCGCACCCGGGCCACGATCTTGTCGTCATCGTTTAGGATCGCCACGGTCTCGTCGTGAACGTCGAGCTCGACCAGCTTGAGCAGTCGGCGCATCTCGACGATCGGGGCCAAGGCCCGCCGCAGCGGGCCCTGGGGCAGCTCCCAGACGAACCCCACGGCCTGATCCGCCGCCAACCGGCCCCGCACCGCGTTGTCGGGCAGCTCGAGGCTGAGCGTGGCCGCGCTTGCCGGGAAGCGGGGGGCGGTGGCGCTCAAGCTCGCGTGGGCGCGGTGCACACGCCAGTCGAAAGTGTCGAAGAAGCGGAGGCAGCGCCTGCTTCGCCCCACCCGCCGCACGACAAAACGCCTTGCGAGCGCCTCGATCACTTCCCGGGGGCCGCTCGCGATTGTGTACGTCTTCGTCATACTCACCGGGCGAGAGTCTCTCTCGAGGCGGGCCGGCCCCTCCATCCCGGCCCGTGACGTCCGCGACCGTTTAGAGGAAACACGGCACGACGCTCCGCGCGCAGCGTGTCGCGCAATCGCTTGCCGCGGCGTTTCATTTTGACACGTCGTCTCCCGGTTGGGAAACTCGCACCCCCCGCGGCCAGCGCCGCCTCTTGCCACCGCTCCCCCGAGCCGACGTGGAATGAAAATGAGCGACACCCCGACCCCATTGCGCCGCCCGCCGCCCGCGCACGGATCCCGCGAGCTGCTCGTCTTCCGCCACGGCAAGTCCGACTGGACGACTGACGCCCCCACCGACTTCGAGCGGCCGCTCGCCAAGCGCGGCCGCAAGGCGGTCAAGCAAATGGGGCGGTGGATGCGCGCGCAGGGCCTGGCTGCGGATCGCATCCTGAGCTCGCCGGCCACGCGCGCCGAGCAGAGCGCTCGACGCCTTTGCCGCTTCGCACAGCTGCCCGAAAACCGAATCCAATGGGTTAGCAACATCTACGAGGCCGGGGTCGGCACGCTGCTGCGCATGCTGGCACAGTGTCCGCAGCGGCCGACAACCGTGATGATCGTGGGCCACAACCCGGGGCTGGAGGAGCTGGTGCGCTACCTCGCCGGCGACGCGGACTTCGGCCCGGCACGCGACAACCCCATGCCGACGGCCGCCCTGGCCCGACTGCGCATGCCGCAAAACTGGGAAAAGCTCGAGCCCGGCTGTGCCGAGCTCATCGGAATTCAGCGCCCGCGAGAACTCGAGTAGCGCGCGCGGGCCTGCTCCTGCTCACGCACGTCCCAGGACAGGCCTAACTGCGGCATGAGCCGCATGAAGGGGTCCGGGTCCAGTTCCTCGAGGTTGACAAGGCGACCGACGTCCCACGCGCCCTGGGTCACCAGCAGAGCGGTTGTCACCAGTGGCACCGCCGTGGTGTAGGAAATCGCCTGCGAACCCGTCTCGCGGTAGCACTCGGCGTGATCGCAGGTCGAGTAGATGAAGACCTCCCGCGGACGACCCTCCTCGGCGCCCTTGACGAGGCAGCCGATACACACCTTGCCGCTGTAGTCCGGTGCAAGCGAAGCGGGCTCGGGAAGCACCGCCTTGACCATCTTGATCGGAGCCATCTCCACCCCTTCGACTTCAACGGGCCGGTTAGACAACAAGCCGATCTCCTTCAGAACATTGAAGCAGTTGATGTACTGGTCATCGAATCCCATCCAGAACTCGATGCGATGCGCGCCGATGTTGAGCGGCAGCGAGTGCAGCTCATCGTGCCCCATCGAATAGACCCTGCGTTCTCCGACCTCGGGAAAGTCGTAGGTCCGGCTCCGGGAGTGGCACGGGATTCTCACCCAGTCGCCGTCTTCCCAATAAAGCACATCCTCCGAGATCTCGTGCAGGTTGGTCTCGGGGTCGAAGTTGGTGGCAAAGAAGCGTCCGTGGCTGCCGGCATTGACGTCCATGATATCGATGCTGTCGATGGCGTCGATCAGGTGTCTTTGCACGTAGGCGCAGAAGACGTTCACGGCGCCGGGATCAAAGCCCGCGCCGAGGATGCCGGTGATGCGCTTCTCGGCGAACCGATCACGGTACTTCCACTCGTAATTGGCATACCATGGGGCCGGCTCCGCCGGCGCGCCCTCCACTTCGTGCACCGCGGTATCGATGTAGTGTGCGCCGGCTTCGAGACAGGCCTCCATGATGGGGAGATTGCAGTACGGGCTGCCGGCGTTGAGCACCAACCGCGAGCCCGTGCGCTCTATCAGGCCGGCGACTGCGGCCGAGTCCATGGCGTCGACAGTCGCCGTTGTCAGGCTGCCGGAGGCGTCCTTGAGATTTTTCCTGCGGAGAATATCCTCGATGATGGCCTCACACTTCGCCCTCGTGCGCGAAGCCACACAGAGGTCGCCGAGAAGGTTGTTGTGTTGGGCGCACTTGTGGGCGGTGGCGCCGCCCACGCCGCCCGCGCCGATGATCAAAGTATTGCTCATGCTCGCTCCAAGCTTTTCTCAGGAGAGCCGGCTGCGGTAGTCCTCGTAGCCGAACTGCCTGACGAGCCGCAGACGCCCCGCGCCGCGTTCGCGCAGCGCGATCGCCGGCAGCCCGACGCCATTGAACAGGGTGTTCTTGACCATCGTATAACACGCCATGTCCTCGAAGACGAGTCGGGTACCGATGCCCAGCGGCTCGGGGAACGAGTAGACGCCTATCTCGTCGCCGGCCAGGCAGGTCGGTCCGCCGAGCCGGTAGCGGTGCGGAAACTCTTCGGGGGTGCCGGCGCCGACGATATCGGGACGGTACGGCATCTCCAGCACGTCCGGCATGTGGGCCGCGGCCGAAACGTCCAGGATGGCGATCCCGTCGGGTCGGACATCGAGCACCGTCGCGACAAGCATCCCCGAGTCCAGCACCACGGCCTCTCCGGGCTCGAGGAAAATCTCGACGCCGTAACGCCGGCGGAAGGTTTCCACCAGATCGCACAGCAGGTCGACATCGTAGTCGCTGCGAGTGATGTGGTGACCCCCGCCGAAGTTGACCCACTCCACGGCCTCCAGAAACTCGCCGAAGCCCGCCTCCACCGCCTCGAGCGTGCGCGCCAGGGCATCGGCGTTGCTGCCGCACAGTGTGTGAAAATGAATGCCGCTGATGCCCTCGAGGGCATCGGGCTCGAGCTGCGCACGGGTGATGCCGAGCCGCGAGCCGCTGCGGCAAGGATCGTAGATCGGCACCTCCACCTCCGAGTGCTCAGGGTTGATGCGCAGCCCGCAACGCACGGGCCGCGCGCAAGCCGCCACCTGCGGGGCGAAACGCCGCCACTGCGACGTCGAGTTGAACACCACGTGGCTGCAGTAGCGCAACAAGGCATCGAACTCGTCGGGACGGTACGCCGGCGCACACAGGTGCACGGCGCCGCCGAACTCCTCGAACCCCAGCCGCGCCTCGTGGAGCGAACTGGCGGCCGTGCCGGCAAGGCACTGTCTGAGCAACGGGAAGACACTGAAAGTCGCAAAGGCCTTGAGCGCCAACAGGATCCGGCAGCCGCTGCGCCGCTGCACGGCCCCGAGAATGTCCAGATTGCGCTGCAACGCCTGCTCGTCGATGACGTAGCAGGGCGTGGGCACGTCGTTCAGAGCATCGAGCATCGATCCCGGGCGGGCGTCCAACGGCGGGATCGGCGACGTCGCCGCATCAGAGCGCCGCCCCGCCGCACGGGTTCACCACCCGGTCTCGAATCTCCCGCCACAGCGCCGCGTAGGCGCGACCGGGCATGCTCCCCGGAGCGTAGGCGGTTAGTGGCGCGCGCTTTAGCCCCATCTGCTCGATGAGGCTCGCGTAAGGTATCGCTGTGCGCAGAAAGCCGCGCGGCTGCTCCAGCCCCTGCCTGCAGATGCCGCGGTGCAGAGCCTTGCGCGCGTCCACCATGGAGAAGAAAGGCAGCACTGCCAGCGAATCGAGCTCATGACGTTGCAGATAGGCGGTGATCTGGTCCAGGCTGCGTATCGACAACGTGGTCGGAATGGTCGGCACCAGCAGCGCGTCGGCGGCCCCGAAAACGCTCTCCGAGGTCAGGCTGATCGCCGGAGGGCAGTCGAACAGCAGCAGGTCATAGCTTGCCGCCAAAGGCGCGATCAGGCGTGCCAGCGCCCTGTGCGGCTTGCGCGTGCGCGCCAGCGCCAGGTCCAGGTTGCGGAACGAGAAGCGCGCCCGCAGCAGGTCGAGATGCTCGTAATCCGTGCCCTTGACGAGGTCGCGGGGGTCCCGCCGCCCCTGGATCAGTCGCTTCGCCCCGCCGCGTGCCTTGGGCCTGACACGGAAGTAGAAGGTCGCGGCGCCCTGGGGGTCGAGATCCCACACCAGCGTGCGCAGGCCCTCCTGCGACGCGAGATGCGCGAGATTGACGACGGTCGCCGTTTTGCCGACACCGCCCTTGATGTTGTACCCGGCCAGAACCTTCAAGCTCGCGTGTCCCTTGTGCGCGCCCCGCCCCGACGATGGAGTGCAATCATTCTAGGCACACTGCGGCCGCCGCCGTCCAGCGCGATGCCGGCGGGCGGTGCGTCTGGCGGTGCGCGACCTGAGCACACGGCGGCCGGTCGGGTCCTGTCGCGCCCGGCGGCCTGCGTTTCCATCCGCCTGCGGGAGCGGGCCCGGGGACGGAAGCGCAGTGGGCGCGCCGGGCATCATGACATGAATCAACACCCGCGCTTGCTTGCAGATCTAGAATTCGGTGATCAAACAGCAACCCCCGCGGCACGACGCCGCGGCGCGAGAAAGAGAAACAGAGACGATGGCGGCGAAGCAACTCGCAGCACGACCCGAAACGACCGAAAGCACCCGGAAGCGGCACCCCAAGAACAAGACCGGCAAGGAGGCGAGAAAGGGCGTTCAAAAAAAGGGCAAGAAAGCGACCAAAACCCTACGCCACCGCCTGGTGCTGCGCACGCTGCGCATCGAGGATTACGACGACCTGCGCGAGATGATGGATCTCGCCTACAACCGCGCCGGCGGCGCCTGGCTGAGGCAGCAGTTCCAGGCACAGCTTGCGCGCTTTCCCGAAGGGCAGATCTGCATCGAGGACAAGGGCAAGGTGGTGGGCGCCGCTCTGAGCCTCATCGTCGACTACGGGCGCTACGGCGACTTTCACAGCCACAAGGACATCACCGGCGACGGCTATCTCACCACCCACGATCCCGACGGCGACACGCTCTACGGCGTGGACGTGGTGGTGCACCCGAAATACCGGGGCATGCGCCTGGGCCGGCGCCTGTACGACGCGCGCAAGGAGCTGTGCCGGAACCTCAACCTGCAGCGCATCATTTTCGGCGGACGCATTCCCCGCTACGACAAGTTCAGTCACAAGCTCACCCCGCAGGAGTACATCGTCCGCGTCAAGAAGAACGAGATCTACGATCCGGTTCTGACCTTCCAGCTGCACAACGACTTTCACGTCCGGCGCGTGATCACCGGCTACCTGCCCGAGGACGAGGAATCCCACGCCTACGCCGTGATCTCGGAGTGGATCAACATCGACTATCGCCAGGAGCGACCCGTGTTGGGGGAGCCCAAGCGCGTGGTGCGGGTCGGCGCCGTCCAGTGGCAGATGCGCCCGGCCTCTTCCTTCGAGGACCTCAAGGTGCAGCTGCGCTACTTCGTCGACATCCTGTCGAGCTATGCGGCGGACTTCGTGCTGCTGCCGGAGTACTTCAATGCCGCGCTGATGGCCCAGTTCCACCCCAAGAGCGACGCCGAGGCGATGCGCATGCTCGCGGATTTCACGGAGCCGATGCGCGAGTACCTGTTGACGCTCGCCGTGGAGTACAACACCAACATCGTCGCCGGCAGTCTGCCCGAATACCGCGATAACAATCTTTATGCGGTGGCCTATCTCTGTCGCCGTGACGGAACGTGGGACTCCCAGTACAAGCTTCACCCGACGCCGGACGAAGAACGGGAGTGGGCCCTCAACGGCGGCTCGCAGCTGAAGGCGTTCGACACCGACATCGGTAAGATCGGCATCCTCATATGCTACGACGTGCAGTTTCCCGAGCTGTCGCGCCTGCTGGCGGAGAAGGGTGTGAAAATTCTCTTCGTGCCCTGCCTGACCGACACCAAGAGCGGCTATCTGCGCGTGAGGCGCTGTGCCCAGGCGCGCGCCATCGAGAACGAGTGCTACGTGGTGCTGACGGGAAGCATCGGCAACATGCCGAACATCGCTTACATGGATATCCACTACTCCCAGTCGGCGATCTTCACGCCGGCGGACTTCCCCTTTCCCCACGACGCCGTCAAGGCGGAAGCGACCCCCAACACCGAGACCACCCTGATCGCCGATCTGGACCTCGCGCTGCTCAAGGAATTGCACATGAACGGCGCCGTGCGCAACCTGAGGAACCGCCGCCTCGACCTGTACGATGTGCGCTGGAAGGGATCGTCGTCATGAGCCGGACACCCGACCCGGCACCTCGCGCATGAGCTTCTTAAGAGCCTGCTCGTCCACCCGCTCGACGGCGTCCTCGAGGCTCAGCCATTCGCGCAGCCTGTGCTCCTCGGGCCAGCTCTCGTGCACCGTCACCACCTCCATGAGAAAGACTTCGACGGTGCACACCCCGCGCCACTTGCGATAGCGGTAGCGGCCGATGGCGGGCTCGCGCACGCGGCCCTCGATACCCGCTTCCTCGAGGGCTTCCTTGGCGGCCGATGCGGCGGCGGAGAGCGCAAGTTCCTTGACGCCTTTCGGTATCACCCAGCGTTTCCTCTTGCGCGAGCTGACCAACAGGATCTCGATCCTCGCATCCTGGATGCGCCACGGGATCACCGCCGACTGCGTGTAGAAGTGTTCCGGAACCGGGCGCACGCTCGCAATTACCGGAGCTGCCCGACGGGGAGGCGACGTATGCTCGCGCCGCCGACGCCCGGTGAGGCACGATTCCGGCATCCTATAGTTTGCCGACGCGTCGACGCATCCGGGCTTCGCTGACCGGCCTTTTGTGGCCGCCGCCGGACCCCGGAGCGGCCTTTTGCCGCCTCCCGGATATAAGGAGTGTCATCGTGAAGATGCAGAGCACGCTGCGCGCCGTCGCCGATGCCAAACGCGAGGAGATTCACTCGGCGCGGCCCGACGACTTCGTGGGCGACACGGTGGAGCAAATGACCGCCCGCAACATCAGCGCGCTCGTAGTGCTCGAGGACGACGGAGGCGTCGTCGGCATTTTCTCCGAGCGCGACCTGCTGCGCCGCGTCGTGGCGGAGAACCGGGACCTACGACAGACCCGGCTGGCAGAGGTCATGACGCGCGACCCTCTGTGCGTGGAAGCCTCGACCGGCGTGGACGACGCCATGCGCTTCGTCACCGAGCAACACATTCGACACCTGCCGCTCGTGGTCGGCGGCGAGCTGGAGAACCGGGTCTCGAGCGACGATCTGATGGCGTGGGCGGTCCAGGCGCAAAAGGGCGAGATCGAGAGCCTCGCGCAGCGCGGGTATGTTTCCGGGCGCAAGAACACGATCCTGCTGACGCTCATCGGGCTGTTCGGCGTGCTTGCAATCATCGCCCTGGCCGTAGCGTGATGCGCCGGCGGGTCGAGCGCCGTGGATCACTGACCGGTGGGGACGAGACGCTCCTCCAGCTTGCGGCAAAGCTCCTTGATGACCTTGATACGTGCGTAGCGCTTGTCATTGGCCTCCACCAGAATCCACGGCGCGATGTGCGTGCTCGTGTGCTGGACCATGTCGTTGATGGCGATCTGGTACTCGTCCCATTTCTCGCGGTTCCGCCAGTCCTCCTCCGTCAGCTTCCAGCGCTTGTAGGGCACCTTCTCCCTCGCCTCGAAGCGGGACAGCTGCTCGTCCTGGGTGATGTGCAGCCAGTATTTCATCACGACGATACCGTGGTCGATCAATTGCTCCTCGAACTCGTTGATTTCCGCGTACGCACGAGTCCATTCGTCCTCCGTGGCGAAGCCCTCGACGCGCTCGACCAGCACCCGCCCGTACCAGCTGCGGTCGAAGATCGTCATCCGGCCGGCACGCGGGAGGTGGCGCCAGAATCGCCACAGGTAGTGATGGGCACGCTCCTCGTCGGTGGGCGTGGCAAACGGCAGAACCTGATAGTTGCGGGCATTCATCGAGGCGATGAGGCGGCGTATGGCGCCGCCCTTGCCGGCCGCATCGGCGCCTTCGAAGACGAGCACACTGGATATCCCCTCCTCGACCGCCTGGCGGTGCAGCTGCCCCAGGCGTGCCTGGTAACGTTTGAGCTGCTTCGAGTACTCCGTCTTGCCGAGCGCCTTCGTCATGTCCAGCTTGCTCAACACCGTCACCGGCGGGCCCGTCTCCACCCGGGTCTGCGCGGCAGGCGCCGGCGATTCAAGCCCGGACACCGCTGACGCCGCGGTTAGGCGTTCCTCGAGCTCTCGCTGGCGGCGCGCGTCCTCGAGGCGTTTCCCGAGTGCGTCGCGCAGGGTGGTGCCGATCGTCAGGCAGGCATACTTCTCGTCGAGTCCCTCGACGATCGTCCACGAGGCATGGCCCGTGCTCGTACGCATGATCACACGCTCGGCGGCGGTGATGAACTCGTCGTACATGTGCCAGTGCTTCCAGTCCTTCTCCGTGGCGCGCCAGATCGTCAGGGGGTTCTTCTCCAGAGACTTCAGGCGGCGCTTCTGTGCCTCGCGGCTCAAGTGCATCCAGAACTTGAGGATGAGCGCCCCGTCGTCGGCAAGGGCCTTCTCGAATGCGTTGATGCGGTCGAGTCGATTGTCGAACTGCTCCTGGGTCATCTTGCCGTAAACGCGCGCGAGCACCGGGCTGTGATACCACGCGCTCATGAACAGCCCCATCGTGCCCCGCGCCGGAAGACCCAGCCAATAGCGCCAGAACTCGGGCCTTTCGCGCTCGACGTCCGCCGGTTCGCCGTAGGCCCGGGTGGAGATCCACCGCGGATCCATCCACTCGTTGAGCCGGTTGACGGCGATGTCCTTGCCCGCGCCCTCGACGCCGGCGAGATAGACGATGACCGGAAAACGCCCGCAGCGGCGAAGCTCCTGCTGCAGCAGCAGGAGCTCTTCGCGCAGCACCGGCTCGCGCTCCCGGTACTCCTGTTTCGGGACATTGCGCCCCAGCTCTGCCGTTCTGAACATGCAGGCCTCCTCTCGTGCCCGCTGTGCCGATGGTCGCGGCCCAGAGAGTCAACCCTTCCCAATAACCGCCGACTCTGTCGTTGATCGGCATCAACAATGCCGCGAAAGAACCGCCGGCGCAATCGAAGAGCGCGTCAACGAAGCCCGCCGGAGAGGGTAACCGCTTCCAGCGCCCGGCGACGGGCATCGGCGTCGCTCTTCACCGTGCGGGTCGCGACGACGCGGATCCAGCCGGCGGCACGTATGCGGGGATTCCTTGCCGCCATGACGCGCCTTGCTTAAACTGGCAAGCGAACGCCTGCAGCGGGCGTTGCGCATACCGCTGAGGCGATCGCCGGGGGGGCGGGCGCCGTGAGCAGGCTGCGCCCGTGCGGCGGGGCCGCGGCTCGCGACTCAGACGGCGCTGGCGGTTACTGATTGATGGCCAAGATCCGCGTAATCGACTCCGACACCGGCGCAGCGGCCCCCTTTCTGCGGGGCATGCTGACGCGCTCGCTGCAGAACGCCGGGCTGTCCTTCGAGGAGGCCTATCAACTCGCTTCCCAGATACGTCAGGAGCTGGTTTCCGGCCAGGAGATCACCAAACGCGATCTGCGCGCGCGCACACTCCGGCTGCTCAAGCTCACGCACGAGGAGGCGGCGCGGAGCTACCGGTCGAGAACGCTTGCCCCTGCCACCATTCTCGTCGGGGGATCGGAGGGCAGCAGCGTCCCTTTCTCGCGCGCCCGCCACAGTCAGCGGCTTCAGGCCTGCGGCCTGTCCAGCGAGGAATCGTCGCGGCTGACGCAGCTGCTGTTCGAGCATCTGCTGCGCAAGCAGGAAACACAGATCGGCGAGCGCGCCCTCGTGGGCCTGACCTACATGTGCCTCAAGCGCGAGCTCGGCCCGGAGCCGGCCCGCCACTACCTCGCCCAGTACCAGTTCCGCCGCAGCGGCCGTCCTCTGCTGCTTCTGATCGGCGGCACCGCCGGATGTGGCAAGAGCACCATCGCCACCGAGGCCGCGAGCCTGCTCGAGATCGTGCGGACACAGTCGACCGACATGCTGCGCGAGGTCGTGCGCGTCATGATTCCCGAACGGCTGCTTCCCGTGCTGCACCGATCCTCGTTCACCGCCTGGCGCGCCCTGCCGCAGCCGGGGAGCGGATCGGACGAGACCGAGGACCTTCTGATCCGCGGTTTCCTGCAACAGGCGGATCTGGTAGCGGCTGCCAGCGACGCCGTGATGCAGCGTGCCCTGCGAGAGCACGTGTCCCTGGTTATCGAGGGCGTTCACGTGTGGCCGATGCTGGCGCAGACACTGGCCGAGGAGAGTGACGCAGTCGTCGTGCCCATCATGCTCGCCGTGCCGGACCCGGAGATGCTGCGTCAGCGGATTACCGGCCGCGGCACGGGTGTGCCCACGCGGCGGGCGGAACGCTATCTGGAGAATTTCGACTCCATCTGGCGACTGCAGAGCTTCTTCCTCACAGAGTCCGATCGCGCCAACCTCGCGATCATCGCCAACATCGACAAGGAGGTCGCCGTGCGCGAGGTTATGGTGACGGTGAACGACCGCATCGCTCACGAGTTTTCCGGGGACCCGCGCGAGGTGTTCGCAAAACCCGGTCACCGCGAGGGCCGCAGCGAGAATGGGCGGAAGCCATCCTCGGCTCCTTTGGAGCAGGGGAGCGTGCTGTCCGGGTTGCGCTTCTGGCGCAGCGGCGGCTGAGCCGGGGTCGGGCTCTTGCCGTCCGGCGCGCTGCCGGGCGGTGAACCCGCGGCGCCGACGTCAGGCGCGCCGGACGCGCATGGCGGCGATCGTTGGGCGATAAGGCCGGCGAATCTCCCCGTACCTGCTGTCAGACGCACTCGCAGACGTTACACTGCGCTGCCACGAACGCCGGGCGTGGACGATGGCCGCCGCAGGAGCGCGAAAGCGACTTGCGCGGTGGCAACTAAGTAAGCGCCGGGGTGGATGACACCGAGGAGTGAGAACATTGGCGAAGGGAGACAAGGACAAAGCAAAGGACGGCGACGGCAAGCGGCGCCGCGGCAACAAAAGCGCCACCATGGCGGAGCGCGCCGACCGGCACACGCTCTACCAGAAGTCGGTGCAATGCGTCGAGGCCGAGTGCGACATGGTCGAGGACACCTTTCGCAGCCTGCGAGGCCGTCGCGCCCGGCTCATTCGCGAAGATTTCTGCGGCACGGCGAACACCGCCTGCGAATGGGTTCGCCGTCACCGCTCGAACCGGGCCGTCGGCGTCGACCTAGACGCCGCGGTGCTCGCGTGGGGCCGCAGGAAGAACGTAAGACGTCTGAAGAAACCCGCTGCCGAGCGGGTCGTGCTGCTTCAGGCCGACGTGACGAAGGTCAAAACAGAACCCGTCGACATGGTCCTGGCAATGAATTTCAGCTACCAGATTTTCAAGGAGCGTGCGCTTCTGCGCGCTTACTTCGAGCGGGTTCGCACAGGGCTGGTCGAAGACGGCGTCTTTTTTCTCGACGCCTTCGGCGGGTACGAGTCCTGCCGCGCCATGAGCGAAAAGACTCCGCACAAGAATTTCACCTACATCTGGGACCAGGCAAGCTATAACCCCATCAACGGCGACATGATGTGCCACATCCACTTCGCGTTTCCCGACGGCTCCAAGCTGAAGCGGGCCTTCACGTACAACTGGCGCCTGTGGACGTTGCCGGAGCTTCGTGAGCTGCTGCTGGAGGCCGGCTTCGCCAACGTCACGGTGTACTGGGAGGGCGTTGACGAGAAGACCGGGGAAGGCAACGGTCTCTACACGCCCGCCACCCACGTGGAACAGGACCCAAGCTGGGTCTGCTATCTATCGGCGGAGAAATAAGCCGCTCGGGACTCCGTGCCGACCGTGGGCCCATTGCGCCTTGACGTGAAGAGCGCTGCGCGTGCGCCGGCCTCGATCCGCCGCACTGTTGATCCCCGCCAGCATTCTACCGAATGTAACGCCACTGTAACAAAGTCATACTGCTCTTCTGATGCCGCGCCTGCAAGTGTGGCGGGCCGCGGGGCCGCGAAGGCACCGAGTCCCGGCAGCGTGCCGGCACGGATTTGCGTGGCGAGACTGCGCGAACCGCAACAATACGGGAGCTGGATGATGAGATCGAAAAGAACCCTGGTCGCCGCATTGACGGTCGTCACTGTTGCGCTGGCAGCCGCAGTGCAGGCCCGCACCGTGATCCAGAACAAAGGCTCGGACACACTCGTGAACGTCGCGCAGGCCTGGGCCGAAGAGTACCGCAAGGTCGATCCCGAGGTGGCCGTCGCTGTCAGCGGGGGCGGCTCCGGCACCGGCATCGCCGCCATGATCAACGGCACGGTGGACATCGCCAACGCCAGCCGCAAGATGAAGGACAAGGAAATCGAACTCGCCAAGAGCCGGGGGCAGAATCCCGTCGAGCATATCGTCGGCTACGACGCTCTGGCCGTGTTCCTGCACAAGGACAATCCCATTGATTCGCTGTCGATTGCCCAGCTCGCCGAGATCTATGGCGAGGAAGGCAAGACCCAGAAGTGGACGGACCTCGGCGTCGAGGTGCCCGGATGCAAGGGCCAGACCATGGTCCTGGTGAGCCGGCAGAACAATTCCGGCACCTACGCCTACTTTCGCAGCGCCGTGCTGGGCAGCAAACGCGACTACAAGCTCGGCACGCGCGACATGCACGGCTCCAAGGATGTCGTGGATCTGGTCGAGAAGACGCCCTGTGCCATCGGCTACAGCGGACTCGCCTATGCCACCGATCACCTCAAGACGGTGTGCGTATCGAGCCAGGAGGGCAAGCCCTGCGTCAACCCCAGCGTGGAGACGGCGAGCGACGGCAGCTACCCCATTGCCCGCCCGCTGCTCATGTACACCAACGGAGAACCGACGGGTGCGGTGAAGAAATTCCTGAACTGGGTCTCCAGCGACGCGGGGCAGTGCATTATTCTGAGGAAGGGCTACGCCTCGGTTCGCGCGGTACAGTGTTGAAGGTGTCCGCGCCGCAGCGCAGGCACTTGCCGGGCGGCGGCGCGCGCCATCCTTGGAGGAGCGGATCGCAGCAGCATTAATCGTCTACAAACCACGGGTCGCACTAGCATGGCTCATTACGAAGAACGTCTGGAAAAGGATCTGTCGCATATACGGCAACAGGTAGCGAAGCTCTCGGCACGGGCCCTGGAAGCGTTGCGTAACGCCCTGCAAGCGGTCACGACGGGCAACGAAAAGCTTGCTTACATCACGATCCTCGGCGATGGTCGCATCAACCGGGCACATCGCGATCTCGACTCGCAGTGTTACCGATTCATAGCGCTGCATCTGCCGAGCGCGGGGCATCTGCGCCTGATCTCGTCGATCATCCGCACGAACCTGCAGCTGGAGCGTCTGGGCGACTACGCCGTCACGATCGCCCGCGAGGCGGTACAGCTATCACGCCCCCCCGACGGCCTCATTGGGCGTGAACTCGACATAGTGAGCAAGGACGCCCTAATCATGTTGGAGCAGAGCCTCGCCGCATTCAATGAGGCCAACGAAGACCAGGCCAAGGCCAACATGCACATGGCCGATAACGTCGAGGGCACCCTCGATGGCGTCTACAGCGATCTGATGAAGGCAGCAGATGCCACTCAGATCAAGGATCTCCTGGCCATATTCGTCGTCTTCAATATGGTCAAGCGCATTACGGATCAAGCCAAAAATATCTGCGAGGAAACCGTCTTCTCGGTGACGGGCAAACCCAAGAAATCGGCGCAACATGAGATTCTGTTCGTTGACGAGGACAACAGCTGCCTGGGACCTATGGCGGAGGCAATTGCGCGCAAGACCTATCCCGATGCGGCGCGCTACAGCAGCGCCGGACGACAGGCCGCTGCGGCATACGACGAGGGCATGATGCGCTTCATGGCGGACAAAGACCTGACTGTGCCGGCGACGGGCCCGAGAACCCTGGAAGCAGACAGTGAGGCACTCGCCCGCTATTTCGTCATCGTCAGCCTCATGGGACCGGTCGACACCTACGTCAAGGAGCTGCCTTTCCACACGTCGGCGCTCGAGTGGGACGTGGGAAGTGCCCCCCTCGGACTGACGAGCGAGGAGGCCGATCGCCGTTTCCAGGAACTCTATCGCGAGATCGTGATGCAGCTCAGAGACCTAATCGAGGCACTGACCGGCGAAGAGAGCACCTGACATGGCCGACCACGCCGCCGCCCAACCCATCGAACCGGTCCACCCGAAAGCCCGCACCCACGTCTGCGGCGCAGACTTCGATCGACGCGACCTCGACTGGGTCATCGACAAGGTCGTACAGATTCTGGTCTTCGCCGGCGGCATATCGGCTATCGTATTCATCATCGGCATCTTCGTCTTTATCACCAAGGAAGGCGCCGGCTTCGTCTTCGGCGAGATGGATGTCGCCGAGTTCTTCGGCTCCCCGCGTTGGCGGCCGACATCGGAGTACAAGCCGACCTACGGCATTCTGGCTCTGATCGCAGGCACCGCCAGCGTGACGGGCCTCGCCATGGTCGTGGCCATTCCTTTTTCCCTGGGAGCAGCAATCTTCATCGCGGAGTTCGCGACCGGCAAGACACGGGAATTCCTGAAGGTACTGGTCGAGCTGCTGGCTGCGATTCCTTCGGTCGTCTGGGGTTTCATCGGACTCAGCATCATGAACCCGCTGATCATCGAGGTGTTCGACGTACCCGTCGGCCTGAACGTGCTCAACGCCGGCGTCATTCTTGGCCTGATGGCGGCGCCCATCATGACATCGATCGCCGAGGACTCACTCAAGGCCGTTCCCGATCGGTATCGGGAGGCCGCCGAGGCCATGGGAGCCACCCGCTGGCAGGTCACGGTTCGGGTCGTGCTGCCCGCGGCGAAGAACGGCCTGCTCGGTGCGGTGCTGCTGGGCGTGGGCCGCGGATTCGGCGAGACCATGGCCGTTCTGATGGCCACCGGTCATTCGATCAATCTGCCCACCAGCATATTCGACTCCGTGCGTGCGCTCACTGCCACGATCGCGGCGGAACTCGGTGAGGCGGCCGTAGGCTCGGACCACTACATGGCGTTGTTCACGATCGGCATCTTCCTCTTCATTGTGACTTTCGTAATCAATCTGGCAGCGGATCTCATAGTCCGCGGCGTACACAAGGGGTAGCTCGGGATGTTTGTCGCGACGGACCTTAACCAACGCAACCGGCGTATTCAGGGCCTTTTTCGCCTCCTGTTCATGATGATGACCGGCCTGCTCATACTGCCGGTGGTTCTCATCCTTGGCACTCTGATCTACAAGGGCGGCTCTATTATTTCTTTCGAGTTTTTGTTTACCGAGCCCAAAGACGGCATGACGGCGGGCGGCATCCTGCCCGCCCTGTTCGGCACAGTCTGGCTCGTGGCGGTCGCACTGCTTGCTTCGGTGCCTCTGGGCGTTGCGGCGGCCGTGTACCTGAGCGAGTACGCACCCGATAACTGGCTTACCCGGTCCATCAACCTCGCCATCATCAACCTCGCCGGCGTACCGTCCATCGTACACGCCTTGTTCGGCGTTGGCGCCTTCGTGCTGTTCTTCGGTTTCGGAACAAGCATCCTGGCTGCGAGCCTTACCCTGGCGATCATGACGCTCCCCGTCGTGATCGTCGCGACCCGCGAGTCGCTCCAGGCCGTGCCGCACGCGTTCCGCGAGGCCTGCTGGAACATGGGTGCCACCCGCTGGCAGACCATTCGCCGCGTGGTGCTGCCCAATGCCGTCAGTGGAATTCTGACGGGGGTAATCCTGGAAGTTTCGCGCACCACGGGCGAAACCGCGCCGATCATGTTCACCGGCGCCGCCTTCTTCCTGCCTTTCCTGCCCGAGAGCGTCTTCGACCAGACCATGGCGTTGTCGCTGCATCTGTATGTGGTGGCGACGCAAGTGCCCGGCGTGCCCGACGCCTTGCCGTTCGGCGTGGCCCTCGTGCTGATCGCCATGGTGCTCCTCATGAACAGCGTGTCCATCGCTTTCCGCATGTGGCTGCGGGGACGAAAGAAATGGTGACCGCAACGCAGACAGCGGCACCCGCCTTGCCGGTTAAAGCGACACCACCCAAGCTTCGGGTTCGCAACCTCTCCATCGGCTACGGCGGCGAGCCCGTGCTGAGCGGCGTCAACCTCGAGGTGCGGGAACACGAGATCTTCGGCATCATCGGCCCGGCCAATGCGGGCAAAACGTCTTTTCTCAAGGCCGTGAACCGCATGGACCTGCTCACCTCATCCATGCGGGTGGACGGAGAAATACTCTTTGACGGCCGCAACGTGCGCGACCTGCGTAATGTCTACGCGCTGCGACGCCGTATCGGCGTGGTTTTCCCGCTGCCGGTCGGCCTGCCGCTTTCGGTATACGACAACGTGGCACTGGCGCCACGTCTGGCCGGCATTCGAGCCAGGGGCGAGCTCGACATCATCGTCGAGCGATGCCTGACACGCGCGGCATTGTGGGACGAGGTCAAGGATCGCCTGACGTCCCTGGGCAGCCTGCTCTCGGGCGGACAACAGCAGCGCCTCACCATCGCACGCGCCCTCTCCCAGGACCCCGACCTTCTCATGCTGGACGAGTTCTCGATCGCGGTCGACCCCGTGACCACGATGCGCATCGAGGACGTTCTCAAGGAGTTGCGCACGGAAATGACCATCATTCTCGTCACCAACCTGGTGCAGCAGGCCCGGCGGCTCGCAGACCGCACCGCCTTTTTCCTCGACGGTCGCTGCGTCGAGGTCGGAGTCACCGAGGATCTGTTCACCGGCGAGGTCCGGGACCAGCAAACCCGCGATTACGTCGAAGGCCGATTCGGCTGACGCAGAGCCCATGAGCGACGCCCCCACGTCACAGCCCGGACAATCGGGAAAGTCGGATCTCGCCATCCGCGCCGCCGGATTCAATCTCTGGTACGGGACCTTCCAGGCTCTCTTCGACGTGGACCTCGACATCAAGCAGGGCATCATCACCTCGCTCATCGGACCGTCGGGCTGCGGCAAGTCCACGTTCCTGCGCAGCGTCAACCGCATCAACGAACGGCTCGGGTACGTGCGCACCGAGGGAACGATCGACGTGCTCGGCAAGAACATCACCGATCCCGATGTGGAGATCGTGCAGTTGCGTAAACAGGTAGGCATGGTATTTCAACGGCCCAACCCTCTGCCGCTCTCGATCCGGGACAACGTTCTGTTCGGGCACAGCGTGCACAGCCGGAGCAGGAGAGAGAGTCGTGCCCGCGAGGACGAGATCGTCGAGAGCGCACTGCGTCAGGTGCTTCTCTGGGACAAGGCCAAGGACCGACTGCACCAGCGGGCGACGACGCTGTCTCTGGAAGAGCAACAGAAGCTCTGCATCGCCCGACTGCTGCCGGTGAAACCGACGGTGTTGCTTATGGACGAACCCTGCTCGGCACTGGATCCGAAGGGCACTGAGGCGGTGGAGGAGCTGCTCTGGGAGCTGCGCGGGAAGTACACGATACTTATCGTCACTCACAATATGGCGCAGGCCCGACGAGCCAGCGAAGAATGCGTGTTCATGCTCATGGGCAAGGTGGTCGAGCACGCCGACACGGGGGTCATGTTCGTGACGCCAAAACGTCGGGAAACCGCTGACTACATCGAGGGCCGTTACGGATGAGCACGCCCGGCAGCGCTGCCCGGCGGCCAACTCCGGCTCCACAGGCTCGATGCCGCCGCAGCCGGGCCTGACACCCCCGTCGAGAAACTGCGATGGCCAGGGTCGCCAAGATACTCGTCGTCGACGGCGGGCCCGCCGTCCCCGAGCTGATACGCACAACACGGGCACGCGACCGGTACCGGCTGCCGACGGCCGGGAATGCCGACGAGGCGCGCGGCCATGGCGACGACCCGTCCCGACCTGATGCTTCTCGAGTGGATGCGGCCGAAACAGTCCGGCATTGACCTGGCACGCCAGCTCAAGGCGGGTCACGCCAGCGGGAAGATTCCTATCATCATGCTGACTGCGCGCCACAACGAGGCGGACAAGGAAATCGGGCTCGACGCCGGCATCGACGATTACGTCACCGAGCCTTTGTCCACCGGGGAGCTTTCGGCGCGCGTGCGCGCGGTGCGGCGTCGCGCATTGAGCGAGCTGGCGCGGAAACCGGACATCCATGTGGAAGAGCGCACCGTGAACGTGCATGTCCGGCGCCTTCGCCAGGCTCTCGCGCCGAGCGGCCACGGCTGCCTCGTCCAGACCGTTCGCGGCCCAGGCTACCGGCTCTCGCACGAACGCCAGAGCGGGGGACCACCGGCCTTCCAAGGCTTTGCCGAAATCCGCATGGGGCTCGGCCCCGCGACGCCACCGAGGCGAGATTTAGCGATGACGGACCGGAAACGAGAAGCCGCTGCTCCGGGCGCCGTGGTCGTCGGCGGCGCCGGTCCGGGGACGTGGCTGGGACGGAGGAGCTACCTGATGCTCGTCGTTGCGCTCGCCTATCTGGACCGGCATCTGTTTCAGCTCGCTCGGCTCGCGTCGCGCCTGAGGCCGGCGACATCGGTCTCGGGCTGTCCATCGTCAAGCACGCCCTCGCCCGTCACGCTTGCGAGCTTGAGATCTCAAGCGCCGTGGGCGAGGACAGCACCTTCACGTACCGCTTTACCGCCGCGCGGATCGTAGCAACACGCGAGGACACCGCGACGGCGACGCGATCGAGGCCCCAGCCGCCACCCGCGGACGCAACCGCCGAACTTGCCGTGCCCGACTAGGCGCGGATGGGCGAGGATCGCCCGGGCCAATCACCGGGTCGGACCTGCGGGCTTGCCGCGAACCCGTTGTCCTCCATGCTAGCGAATGGTCTATGATCGGCCGCTGCTCGCGCCACTCGAGCGACGACCGACCCATACTTCCAGACGATGAAACCGGATCCAGCCTGGCACACCCTCTCGTGCGAAGCGGTGTGCGAACACCTCGGCGCCGCAGCGGACGGGCTCGCGGCGGACGAGGCGCGGCGCCGGCTGGAAGAGCACGGCCCCAACGAGCTGCCGCCGCCTGCGCGCAACGTGGCCCTGGAACTGCTGCTCGAGCAATTCAGGAACGTCCTCATCGTCATCCTGCTCATCGCCACGGCCATTTCCGCGTTTCTCGGCCAGGTGCTCGAGGCCGTGGCCATCGTGGTCATCGTCTTCTTCGCCATCGTGCTCGGATTCGTCCAGGAGTACCGCGCCCAGCGGGCGATCGAGGCGCTGCGTGCGCTCGCGGCCCCGACCGCGACGCTCTTGCGCGGCGGCGAGGAACTGACTGTCCCGGCGCGTGAAGTCGTCGCCGGCGACATGCTGCTGCTGCGCATGGGCGACAAGGTGCCCGCCGACGCGCGCGTGGTCGAATCGGCGAATCTCATGGCCGACGAGTCGCCGCTCACGGGCGAGTCGATGCCCGTCGCCAAGCACCCGGGGGTAGTCTCCGACACCAACTGCGTTATCGCCGATCGCGTCAACATGGCCTACTCGGGGACAGTCGTGAGTTACGGCAGAGGACGGGCGGTGGTGGTCGCCACCGGCCCGGACACCGAGTTCGGCAAGATCAGCGGCATGCTGCAGACACTGGAGGTCGGCAGGACACCCTTGCAGGAGAACCTAGATCGCGCCGGCAGGGTCCTCGCCACGGCGGCGTTGCTGGTGGTGGTCATGATCGTCACGCTGGGGCTGCTGCGGGGCGCCCCGTGGCTAGAGATGCTCGTCTTCGGCATCGCCCTGGCGGTGGCGGTGGTGCCGGAGGCACTGCCGGCGGTGGTCACTATTTCGCTGGCGCTGGGCGTGCAGCGTATGTCGCGGCGCAACGCGCTGATTCGGCATCTGCCCATCGTCGAAACTCTCGGGTGCACGTCGGTCATCTGCGCGGACAAGACCGGCACCCTCACCAGCGACGAGATGACCGCGCGCGCCATCTGGATCGACGGGCAGGTCGTCGAGATCACCGGCAGCGGCTACGAGCCGGAGGGACGATTCGTCGTTTCGGGCACAAGCGTCCCCGTCTCCGCCGCTCTCGAGCGCCTGCTGAGCGGGGCCGCCCTCGCCTGCGACGGACAGCTCACCCGCCACCGGGACCGCTGGGAGATCCGCGGCGACCCGACCGAAGGCGCGCTCATCGTCGCCGCCGCCAAGGCCGACCTCGACAAGCGACGGCTGGAAGCGACCTACCCCCGCATCGACGAAATCCCCTTCACCTCGGAAAGCAAGCGCATGACGACGCTGCACGCCGCCGACGGCGGCACGCTGGCCTATGCCAAGGGCGCTCCCGAGGTGATTCTCGCCTCGTGCACGCAGCTGCTCACGGGCGAGGGCGGAACACGCGAGCTCGATGCCGACACTGTGCGAACCGTGAGGCAGGCGGCCGCGGCGATGGCCACCGAAGCGCTGAGGGTGCTGGCCGTCGCCTACAAGACGGACGCCGACATCGCCGACGCCGAACGCGACATGGTGTTCGCGGGGCTCGTCGGCATGATCGACCCGCCGCGACCCGAGGCCTACGCGGCCATCGAGACCTGCCGCAAGGCCGGCATCAAGCCCGTCATGATCACCGGCGACCATCCCGCGACCGCTCAGGCCATTGCCCGGGAGCTCGGGCTGTCGACGACGCAGCAGGTGGTCAGCGGCGCCGAGCTCGAGGCGCTGTCGGACGAGGAGCTGCAGCGCCGCGTGAACGCCATCGACGTCTACGCCCGGGTCTCCCCCGAACACAAGCTCAGAGTGGTGGAAGCATGGCAGAGGTGCGGCAAGGTGGTCGCCATGACCGGCGACGGCATCAACGACGCGCCCGCCCTGAAGAAAGCCGATGTCGGCATCGCGATGGGCATCACCGGCACCGACGTTTCCAAGGAAGCGGCGGCGATGACCCTGACCGACGACAACTTCGCCTCGATCGTCGGCGCCGTTGAGGAGGGACGGGCGATCTTCGCCAACATCAAGAAGTATCTCATGTATCTGCTCTCGTCGAATCTGGGCGAGATCGGCCTGATAGCGGGCGCCATGCTCGCCGGCATGCCCCTGCCGCTGACCGCCGTCCAGATTCTGTACGTCAATCTCGCTACCGACGGGCTGCCCGCCCTGGCGCTCTCGGTGGACCCGCCGGAAGAGGAGCTCATGCGTCAGCCGCCCCGGGACCCGCGCCGCGGCATCTTCACACGGCCCGTGGTCTTGCTCATGCTCGTGGGTGGCGCCTGGTCGATGACCGTGACGCTCGGTCTGTACGCCTGGGCTCTGCACTCGGGCCGCGGCACGGACCACGCCGTGTCCGTCACCTTCGTCACCCTGGTGCTGATCCAGTTCTTCAAGGCCTACGGCTTCCGCTCCGACTGGCACTCGGCACTGCTGAGACCCTTTGCCAACAGGTGGCTTAACATGGCCATTCTCTGGGAAATCGCTTTGCTCGTGTGCATCGTCTACGTGCCTTTTCTGCAGCAGCCGCTCGCAACACACGACCTCAGTGCCAGCGAATGGCTCCTCGCCGGGACTCTGTCAGCGACGGTGCTGCCGGTGCTCGAGATCGCCAAATGGATGCTGCGCCGGGGTTGGTTCGGCCTCGTCCCCGGCTATCATTACCCGGGAACGAGCGGGTGAGGCGGGCTCTCGGAAGCCGTCGACCCGGCGCACCGCGCGCGCCGGGGTAGCGCCGGCGAGACCGCGAGCAGCGGCACCTGCAAACAGGCGGTTACGAAACACAACCGACTCGACGATCATGCTCATCTGGATTCAGTTCGGCATCTGCCTGGCGCTCATCGGCTTTGCCGGCTTCAAGCTCTCACTCTACGGCGATGCCATCGCGGAGAAGACCGGGTTTGGCGGCACGTGGATCGGCCTGGTGCTGCTCGCCAGCGTGACGTCCCTGCCGGAGCTGGCGACCGGGGTCAGCTCCGTCACGGTGGCGGATGCACCGAACATCGCCGTGGGAGACGTTCTCGGCAGCTGTGTCTTCAATCTGCTGATCATCGTCATCCTCGACATGATGCACGGACGCACGTCCGTGTTCGTCACGGCGAGCCGCGGGCACATTCTCTCGGCGGCATTCGGCGTCATGCTGCTCGGCGTCGTCGGCTTCAACATACTGCTCGCATCGACGGGGATCAGCATCAGCATGGGACACGTGGGCGCTGAAAGCGTCGTCATCCTCATGCTCTACGCCGTCGCCATGCGGATCGTGTTCCGCTACGAGAGGCAGCAGCTCGAGGAGTTCATCGAGGCCGAGGAGGAGGCCTACGGACACCTCTCGCTGAGAGAGGTGGCGGCGCGTTACGCCATGGCGGCTGCGGTGGTGGTGGCGGCGGGAGTCTGGCTGCCGTTTGTCGCCAAGGGCATTGCCGAGCAGATGGACTGGCACACGAGCTTCGTCGGCACGCTGTTCGTGGCCTTCGTCACCTCGCTGCCCGAGATCGCCGTGACGCTGAGCGCACTCAAGCTCGGCGCCGTGAATATGGCGGTGGGAAATCTGTTCGGCAGCAACCTGTTCAACGTGGCCATCCTGAGCGTGGACGACTTCTTCTACACCCAGGGCCCGCTGCTGGCCCACATCTCCCTGAGCCACGCCGTCACCTCGCTCTCGGCCATCATGATGACCGGCGTGGCCATCGTCGGCCTCGTCTACCGGCCGACGAAGAAGCGGCTGAAGATCATCGGCTGGGCAAGCCTGCTGATCTTCTCCATCTACCTGGTCAACTCCTATATCTTCTATCTCTACAGCGAACAGTAACGCGGCGCTGCGATCCGGCGCACGTCGACCGGGCCCGGCTCACCACTCGCCGGTGGCCCCGGCGTGCATGATCTTCTCCATGACGTCGCGGATACGCACGGCATCGCGCTTCAGCGCCTCGTCGAGCTGGGAGTCCGGGTGCCAGGCGAGGCTCAACCACGTCACGTCCCAGTCGAGCGTCATCAGCCAGATGTCGCCGTTCGCGTCCTCGTACAGGGCGATTCGGCACGGTATGAAGATGACGAACTCGGGGCTGTAGTCGAGCATCCGACGACCCACCAGGGCATCGCAGAACTGCAGCACCTCGAGGCGCGTCGTCGGCAGGCCGGTGATGGCCCCGACGTCGCGCCAGAACTCGTTATGGCCGACTTTCTTGAAATTGAGCTCGTTGGCCTTGATCTCCATGGCCTCGATGACCTCGTCGAAGCTCATTCCCTCGACCACCTTCTTCTTCGCCGTCATGATGTTGAACATGTCGCGCATCGACATCGGTGAACTCGCCATCATGGACGTGAACCAGGCCGCCTTGGTCTCTGCCGGCACCGAGGGCAATACCGGCTTCTGCCGGCGGCGCAGCTGATCGCGGCGGATCTTCTCAGCCTCCGGGGAGAGATCGCTCACCAGACGCGGCCCGAGTTCGGGCTTTGCCTGGAGTTCCTCGATCACGCTCGGGTCAATGAGCGAGTCGCCGGCGGGCGCCGTTCCCTGCTGCTGCGCCAGCAGTGGCAGGGGCGGCCCGAAGGGGCCGGCGCCGGTCCGCTCCCCCACGGGCTCCGCGCCGGCGAGCGGCGCCGCGCCGACCAGTGCCACGGCCAGCAGCGCGCGGCGCGAGAATACGAATTGCCTGATAACGAGCCTATCCATCGCTAATACCCCGATCATCGAGTTCACGGCAGAATTCAACTCAGCGGCTCCGCGGGGCGGCCGGGCGCCCGGCGCCCGGCGGCGGCACGCTTGCTTCAAGGGGATCCCGGCGCGGCCGGCGTCGACGGCATCATCGGCGTCGACGGCATCATTGGCATCGGCGGCATCGGCGGCATCATCGGCATCGGCGGCGCCTGCCCGAACATCGGCCCGGAAGCGCCCGGCATCGACCCGGGCATGAATCCGGCCGGATTCATCATCGTCATGTAGGCCGCCGGGTTCATGAGCGACATGTAGCTGGCCGGGTTGGCAAAGACCATATAGCTCATGGGGTTCATCATCGCCGTCCAGGCGGCGGGGGCGAGAAACGCGCCATAGCTCTGAGGATTGAGCCAGTTACCCGGCGTCAGGAACGCAGCGAACGGATTGGCCGTCGCCCCGCTCATCATGCCCATGGGCATGTGTGTGGGCGCCGCGGCCGTGGGAGCCATCATCATGGGGTTCAGCATGCCCATCATGGGATTCATCATCATGGGGTTCATCATGCCCATCATGGGATTCATCATCATGGGGTTCAGCATGCCCATCATGGGATTCATCATCATGGGGTTCATCATGCCCATCATGGGATTCATCATCATGGGGTTCATCATGCCCACCATGGGATTCATCATGCCCGTCATCGGATTCGATGTCGCCGCCGGAGGGGTTTCCGTTGCCGCGGCGGGATCGGCGGGCCGGGCCGTCGCCGGCCCACTGTCCGCGGGTGCGACACCTGCCTGCATCATCTCGAAAAAGCTGAGCGGGTTCGGGGCCTGCTGGGCCGCCTCCGCCTGAGCGGCGACAAGCCACGTCGCTGCCGTAACCGTGCCGATGAGCGCTCTCGTGATCGATTTCATACTCGCTTCCTCTCGCGGTCAACGCCTTCGCTGGTTCGACGCCCGCGCGCGGGAGCCGGGTTCCTGCCGTCGCTGCACTGTAGCGACGCTACCCCGGACCGGAGTTGACCGTGATCAGGCCGCACGCGGTGACATAAAACAGAATTTTAGCATATTTTTGTTTTCTAATTATCGCTGACGGCCCCGGAGTTTTCGTCCCTTGGGGCGGAGCCCCACGGCACTGCCCGCACCTTCATGTATACTGCGCGCCGACCCGGAACCTTCCGCACGCGAGAGCCATCGACCGATGCCCTGCGGCAAACATCTCGTCGCAATTGCGCTGGCCGCCTGTCTCGTGGCGCTCGGCGGCTGCGGCGGCGGTGCGGGCTACTCGCCCGTGCGGCTGTGCGACTCATTCGACCCCAACGAGTGCGCGACCCATCGATGACGCTGCCCTGAGCGTCGGCGCCCGGCGGCGCTCTAGGCGAGACCCGGCTCCGGCCCGTGCGTCGCCATGGGGAAATAGCCCTCGCGCAGGAGGTAGAGATAAATCTCCTGTGCCGCCTCCATGGGCGTGATCTGTGTGGTGTCTAGCTCGATCTCGGCATCGTCGGGGACTTCGTAGGGGTCGCTGATGCCGGTGAACTCCGGGATCAGCCCCCTGCGCGCCTTGGCGTAGAGCCCCTTGCGGTCGCGCTGCTCGCAGATCTCGAGCGGCGTGGCGACGTAGATCTCGATGAAGGCCCCCGACTGCTCGACCAGCTCGCGCACGGCCTTGCGCGTGAGCGCATAGGGCGCAATGGGGGCGCAGATGGCGACGCCGCCGTTCTTCGTGATCTCGCTCGCGACGAAGCCGATGCGGCGCACGTTCAGGTCGCGGTGAGCCTTGGAAAAACCGAGTTCGCTGGATAGGTTGCGGCGCACGATATCGCCGTCGAGCAGCGTCACCGGGCGGCTGCCCTCTTCGATGAACTTGCCGTAAATGATCCGTGCCAGCGTGGACTTTCCCGACCCGGACAGGCCGGTGAAGAAAAGCGTGATACCCTGACGACTGCGCGGCGGGTGGATCTGCCGCAACGCTTCGATGACCTCGGGGAAGGAGAACCAGGGCGGAATGTCCCGATCGTGGGAGAGCCGCTCGGCGAGCGACGCGGACGAGAACGTCTCGTGCGTAAGCTTCTCTGCCTGCACCTGCGCCACCGGCACGAACTCACGCCGGCTCGCGACGTACACGTGCTCACCGAAGGGCAACATCCGGATCCCGAGTTCGTCCTCGTGGCGGCGCACGAGCGCCTGCGCCGCGTCGGGCGCATAGAACCGCTGCGGGTTGCCGCGCCGGGGCGGCGGACTGGCGCAGTCGAGGCCGACGATGAAGTGGGAGCAGCCGAAATTCTGCGCCACCAGGGCATGCCACAATGCTTCCCGCGGCCCCGCCATGCGCAGCGCAATCGGCAGCAGCGAAAGTGTAGACAGACCGTGGGGGTAATGCTTCTCGATGGCCTGGTAGCACTTCACGCGCGCGTAGTAGCTGAGGTCGCCGGGCTTGGTCTCTCCGGCGGCCGGCTGCAACAGGATGTGACCGTTGGCAAGCTTGGCCGCGCGCATCGTCAGATCGTAGTCGAACCGGTGCATCGGCTCACTGGTCTGGTAGGAAACCACGCGGCGCCACCCCATCTTCGCGAACTGACGCCTGAGCTCTGCGGGGCTGTGGCGCAGCTCCTCGTAGTCGAAGTGAGTCGGCAGCTGCACGCCCAGCAGGGTGCCGCCTACGAAATACCCGCCGGTCTGCTCGTAGAGGTAACGCACGCCCGGATGATGGAGCGAATCGGTGCCGTAGACCGCGCGGGCCTCGCGCTGCTTGTCCACGAGCCAGACGTCCTCGACCTCGAGCACCGCCAGCATGAAGCCCTCGGTGTCGCGAAGCGCGAGCGAGTCGCCGCGGCTCAGGGACTGGGCCGTGGCGTCGGCGATGTCGAGGGTCACCGGAATGGGCCAGATCAAGCCGTCGGGCAGCCTCATATCGGCGACGACGCCCTCGTAGACGGCCCGGGTCATGAAGCCCGTGAGCGGCGAGAATCCTCCGTTCAGCAAAAGCTCGAGGTCGCAGATCTGTCTCTGTGTCAGGGTGACGGACGCGAAGTCGATGGACTGCAGCTTGAGCGCCTCGGCGCGATCCTCCGCAGCCAGAAGCTGCCGCAGCGTGCCCCCGTGGGGGGCGATCGAATCGGTCATCGTTTCCCTCTGCCGTGGACGGTCAACGTCCGCTCAGCGAGCGCACTGGGCGGCGCGCCCGCGGGCGACTGCGCCGAGCCCTGCTCGGCATCGCGCCGGCAGCGGTCGCGGCGAGCGGCCATGGCGACTCGCTCGGCAAGTTGCCTCGTGTAAGCACTCGCGTCACCTGCCAGGCATTATATACGCCGGCGATGCCGGTTCCGGGGGTGCGGAGCGCGACGGCTGCGCCGGCGCGCCGCGGACCGTGCACCGCCGGATCATCACGCCGCCGCGACGCGTGCGCGCAGGAACTCGCCGAGGATCCTCGCCGTGTGCGAGCCCGCCGACGTACGTGCGATCGCCTGGGGCGGCCCCTCGGCGACGATGCGCCCGCCGGCGTCTCCGCCTTCCGGGCCGAGATCCACGATCCAGTCCGCTTCCGCGATGACGTCCAGATTGTGCTCGATGAGCACCACCGTGTTGCCGGCCGCGACGAGCCTGTGAAGAACGCGGATCAGCTTCTCCACGTCGGCCATGTGCAGGCCGATCGTCGGCTCGTCCAGCACGTAGAGGGTGTGCTTTTGCAGCGGCGTGCGGCGCGAAGTCCCCGACGTGCCCGCGTGCGCCGGCTTCGCCTTGGCGAGTTCTGCAACCAGCTTGATGCGCTGCGCCTCGCCGCCGCTCAGCGTCGGGCTCTGCTGTCCGAGCGCAAGGTAGCCGAGTCCAACCTCCTGCAAGAGCTCGAGCGTGTGGCGCACGGACGCCAGGGCGGCGAAGAAGTCCGCCGCCTCGTCGACGCTCATCGCCAGCACTTCGGCGACGCTGCGCCCTTTGTAGCGCACGGCCAGCGTCTCCGGCGTGAAACGGGCTCCGGCGCAGGCCTCGCACGGCACCCGCACATCGGGCAGGAAGCTCATCTCGATCTTGTTGATGCCTTGCCCCTGACAGGCCTCGCAGCGCCCTCCCGGGACATTGAAGGAAAAGCGGCTCGCAGCGTAGCCGCGCATCCGCGACTCCGCCGTCGAAGAGAACAGCCGCCGCACCTGATCCCAGATGCCGACGTAGGTCGCCGGACACGAGCGCGGCGTCTTGCCGATGGGTGTCTGGTCGACCTCCAGCACGCGCGCGAGCGCCTGCCATCCTTCTATCGCCTTGCAGCCGCGCAGCGCCGGCGTGCCGCGGCGACGGCGCCGCCCGGGAGCGTGGGCCAGCAGGCGCCGCAGGTTGCCGTGCAGCACCGTGCGCACCAGCGTGCTCTTGCCGCTGCCGCTCACGCCGGTCACGCAGATCAGCCGCCCGAGGGGCAGGCGCACGCGCAGATTGCTGAGGTTGTGCTGACGCACACCGACGAGCCGCAGCATCGGCGCGGCGGCTTGCCGCCGCGCCCGATGATCATCACCGCCGAGGGGATGACGCAGCGGTTCGACCAGGAAGCGCCCCGTGACCGACTCCCGGCATTGCCTCAGCGCCGCCACCGAGCCCTGCACGAGCACGCGGCCGCCGCCGCGGCCGGCGCCGGGCCCGAGATCGACGACGTGCTCCGCCTGGCGAATGGTGTCCTCGTCGTGCTCGACGACGACGACGGTGTTGCCCTTGCGCCGCAAGGCCCGCAGGGTCTCGAGCAGCATCCGGTTGTCGCGCGCGTGCAGCCCGATGGTGGGCTCGTCGAGGATGTAGCACACGCCGCGCAGATTGGAGCCGAGCTGCGCCGCCAGGCGGATACGCTGGGCCTCGCCGCCGCTCAGGCTCGGTGCCGAGCGCGCAAGACTCAGGTAGCCGAGTCCGACTTGCCGCAAGAACCGCAGCCGCGAACGCAGTTCCGTCAGGGCGTCGCGACCGATGTCGCGCTCGCGCGCGCGCAGGCGCAGGGCGCCGAACCACTGCTCGGCCTCGACCACGGACATCTGCGCCAGCGCGTCGATGGAGCGGTCGCGAAAGCGCACCGCCAGTGCCTCCGGCCGCAGCCGCTTGCCGTGGCAGGCGGCGCAGACCCGCTCGTCGTGTTCGACGCTCGCCTCCTCCCACACCGGCTCGCTGTCGTCCTCGGCCCCGAGACCCGGCAGCTCCAGGCCGGTGCCGGTGCAGCCCGCGCACCAACCGTGGCGTGAGTTGAATGAGAACAAGCGCGGATCGAGCTCGGCAAAACTGCGTCCGCAGCGCCGGCACGCCCGCTCGGTGGAGAACAGCGCCTCCGCGGCACGGGCCCCGCCGCGACGCCGCATCGGCACCACCAGCACGCGGCCGCGTCCGAACTCGAGCGCGCGGGCGAGCAGCTGCGTCAGCCGTGTCTGCGCCCGCGGGGTCACCTCGATCTCGCCGATCGGCAACTCGATGTCGTGCTCCCGGAAGCGGTCGAGCCGCGGCCACGCATCGGTCGGCGTCAGCGCACCGTCGACCCGCAGCGCCGTGAACCCCTTGCCGGCCGCCCATTTGGCGAGATCCGTGTAGTAGCCCTTGCGGGCGACGACGAGCGGCGCGAACAGCCCCACCCGCGCACCGCGGTGCGCGCGCATCAGGCGCGCGAGGATCAGCTCGCGCGACTGCGGCTCGATGGCCTCGTCGCACTGCGGGCAGTGCTGGATGCCCAGCTTGACGAAGAGCAGCCGCAAAAAGTGATAGATCTCGGTCATCGTCGCGACCGTGCTCTTGCGACCGCCGCGGCTGCTGCGCTGCTCCACCGCCACCGTCGGCGGTATGCCGAAAATCGCGTCGACATCCGGCCGCGCGGCGGGCTGCACGAACTGTCGCGCGTAGGCGTTCAGCGACTCGAGGTAGCGGCGCTGGCCCTCGGCGAAGAGGATGTCGAAGGCGACGGTGCTCTTGCCGCTGCCGCTGATTCCCGTGATGACGGTGAAACGCTCCCTCGGTATGCGGATGTCGACGTTGCGAAGATTGTGCTCGCGCGCGTTGTGAATGTGGATGGAACCGGGCCCCGGCCGCGTGCGCGCCGCGGGGGCGCGGCGCGCGGGTGTCGCCGCCTCCCGGCGCACGGACTCGAGCCGCCGCAGCGCGGCACCGGTGTGACTGTGCCGCGAGCGCGCCACCCGGCGCGGCGTGCCGACGCAGACGACGGCGCCCCCCGCTTCCCCCCCCTCGGGCCCGAGATCGATGATCCAGTCCGCCGCCGCAATGACATCGAGGTTGTGCTCGATGACGACGAGCGAGTGACCCTCGGCGACGAGGCGCCCGAACGCACGCACCAGCGTGGCGACGTCGTCGAAGTGCAGCCCGGTGGTGGGCTCGTCGAACAGAAACAGCGTCCGCGCGCGCGAGCGCGTCCGCCGCGAGCGGGCCAGGTGACCGGCCAGCTTGAGCCGCTGCGACTCGCCGCCGCTCAGGCTCGGCACCGGTTGGCCCAGCTTGAGGTAGCCGAGACCGACGTGGGCGATCGGCTCGAGCGTGCGCCGCACGTCTTCGTTTTCGGCGAAGAAATCGATCGCCTCGCTGACCGTGAGCTCGAGGACGCCGGCGATGGAGCGCGCTCTCCCCCCGCCGGCAGAGCCGGCGGCGGGGTGGAGCACGACTTCCAGCACCTCGTCGCGGTAGCGCCGGCCGTCGCATTCCTGGCAACGCAGATAAACGTCGCTCAGGAACTGCATCTCCACGTGCTCGAAGCCGTTGCCGCTGCAGACCGGACAGCGGCCGCGGCCGGAGTTGAAGCTGAAGGTGCCTGCGGTGTAGCCCCGCTCGCAGGCCAGCGGCTCCGCGGCGAAGGCCTTGCGGATGGCATCGAACGCACCGACGTAGCTCGCCGGGTTCGAGCGGGTCGTCCTGCCGATCGGCGACTGGTCCACCAGCACGACGGCGTCGATGGCCTCGTGGCCACGAATAGCCCGGTGCCGGCCCGGCGCGGCGACCGGTCGCGCCTTGAGCGCGCACAGCCCGTTGTAGAGAACGTCCTGCATCAGTGTCGATTTGCCCGAGCCGCTCACGCCGGTGATGCAGACCAATCGCTCGAGCGGTATGCACACATCGATGTGCTTGAGGTTGTGTGCAGCGGCGCCGATCACCTTGAGCTGCACCCTGCCGGACGAGCGGCCACGGCGACGCGGCGACGCGGCGACGCGGCGACGACCGCGCAGATAGTCGGCAGTGAGGGAGCCGCGCGCCCGCAGCAGCTGTGCGGGCGAGCCGCAGAAGACCACCTGCCCGCCGCGCTCCCCGGGTCCGGGACCCAGATCCAGCACGCGGTCGGCCGCGCGGATCACCTGCTCGTCGTGCTCCACCACGATGAGGGAGTTGCCGGCATCGCGCAGGCGGTGCAGCACGCCCACGACGCGGTCGATGTCCCGCGCATGCAGGCCGATCGTCGGCTCGTCGAGAACGAAAAGCGTATTCACCAAGGAGGTCCCGAGGGCCGTGGTCAGGTTGATGCGCTGCACCTCGCCGCCGCTCAGCGTGCGCGACTGCCGATCGAGCGTCAGGTAGCCGAGCCCCACCTCGACGAGGTAGCGCAGGCGCGAACGGATCTCACCGAGCACGAGATCGGTGGCCTCGTCCAGCGGGGCGGGCAGCTCCAGGTTCTCGAAGAAGCTCGCACAGCGCTCGACCGCGAGACAGACGACGTCATGGATGGTGAGACCGGGAAGGCTTGCGTAACGCTCGGCGGACAACCGGACGGAATACGGCTTGAATCGCGCCGCGGGCGCGAGCAGGGCATTCGCCTCGGCGAGCGAGCCGAGCCGCCAGTCGAGTCCCTCGGGCTTGAGCCGGGCGCCGCCGCAGTCGGGACAGGTTTCGTAGGAGCGGTACTTCGACAACAGCACGCGGATATGCATGCGATAGCTCTTGGTCTCGAGCCAGTCGAAGAAACGCTTGACGCCGTACCACTTGCGCTCTTCCCACTCGCCCTCGCCCTCGAGCACCCAGCGCCGCTGCACACGGCCGAGCCTGCGCCAGGGCACGTCGAGCGGCACGCCTCGGCGGCGGGCGAAACGCACCATGTCGTCCTGGCATTCACGGTAGCTCTCGGTGCGCCAGGGCTTTACCGCGCCCTCGCCCAGGGACAGCCCGGGATCGGGAACGACCTTTGCGGGGTCGATGCCCTGGGTGCGGCCGAAGCCGCGGCAGGTCTCGCACGCCCCGATGGGCGAGTTGAAGGAGAAGCGGTTCGGCACGGGATCCTGATAATGGATGTCGCAATCCGCGCAGTGCAGATCCGCCGAAAAACGCCATACCCTCGAGACCGCCCCGGCATCATCGAGCACCACCGCGGCGGCATGCCCCGCGCCGATGCGCAGCGCGGCCTCGAGGTCCTCGACCAGTCGCTCGCGCGAGCCGGCTTCGATCCGCAAGCGGTCCTGCACCACCTCGAGGCAACGCCCCCGCCGGCCGCGGATGCGCGTGTAGCCCTGCGCCGCGAGCAGCCCCTTCACCTCCGCCACAGTGAAATTTTCCGGCACGCTGACCTCGAAGGTGATCAACGCCCGCGCACCGCGGGGCCCGCGGGGGCCGAGCAGCGCGTCGGTGATGCTCTGGGGTGTGTCGCGCCGCACCGCCGCCCCGCAGCCACGGCAGTACAGGATCGCCGCCCGTGCGAACAGCAGCTTGATGTGGTCGTTGAGCTCGGTCATGGTGCCCACCGTCGAGCGCGACGTCCGCACGGGATTCGTCTGGTCGATGGCAATGGCAGGGGGGATGCCCTCGATGCGCTCGGCCTTCGGCCTGTCCATGCGATCGAGAAACTGCCGGGCATAGGGCGAGAAGGTCTCGACGTACCGCCTCTGTCCTTCGGCATAGATCGTGTCGAAGGCCAGCGAGGACTTGCCCGAGCCGCTGACGCCGGTGACGACCACGAGGCGGTTCGACGGCAGACGCACGTCGACGCCTTTGAGATTGTTCTGGCAGGCGCCCTCTACGATGATGACGTCGTCGCTGGACATGTCGGTGTGCGGGGCCAGCCGTCGTCACGGCGCAGTCTGATATTGCCGGCGCTGCCGTGCGCGAGAAGCTTGCCGGCCTGGTTCTCATTCATGGCAGCGCGTCGAATGCCTCGAGGAAAAGATCCGCGACGCCCTGGTTGGTGAACTTGGGCGCCGGTACCCCGGCATCGCAGCCGGGCACGTCATCGTCCGCGGGAACGCCGTTGAGCTGCACCGTGCGCCTAGCGTTGCGCGCGAGGGTGTCGGCCGGGCCCGTGGAGGCGCAGAAAGTGTCGCCGAACCAACCGAGCCACAAGGTCATGCTTGCGCCGCGGCGTTGCCGAGCATGGGATTGTAGCGGAGCATATCACCGTGCAGCGCGCGACGCGCCGAAACTGTTTTACACTATCCCCATGACGACGACTCGCAGCCCGGGCCCGTCCGGTGCGGCGGCGGCGCCGGCGTGAAGATCCTGGTTTTGCCCGGCGACGGCATCGGCGCGGAGATCACCGACGCCGCCCTGTCGGTGCTGCGCGCCGCCGACGGGCGCCACGAGCTCGGGCTCGAGCTCGAATTCGCCGACATCGGCTTCGCGGCCCTGGAAAAGACCGGCACGACCCTGCCGCAGGACGTGCTCGAGCGCGCGCGCCAAAGCCACGGTGTCATCCTCGGCCCCATCTCCCATCTGGACTATCCGCCGCGCGATCAGGGCGGTGTCAACGTCTCGGCGGCTTTTCGTGTGCGCCTGGATCTTTATGCCAACATCCGCCCGGCGCGCTCGCGCCCGGGGATCGGGCATGCCCGCACGCCCCTGGACCTGGTCATCGTGCGTGAATGCACGGAGGGATTCTATGCCGACCGCAACATGGTGGCCGGCGGCGGCGAGTTCATGCCTACGCCCGACGTGGCGCTGGCGGTTCGCAAGATCACGGCGGCGGCGAGTGCGCGCATCGCGCGCGTCGCCTTCGAGCTGGCGGCGCGGCGCCGGGGCAAGGTGGCGGCGGTGCACAAGGCCAACAACCTCGTGCTCACCGACGGGCTGTTTCTGCGCGAGGTGCGCAAGGTGGCGCGCGAGCACGCGGACGTTGCCCTCGAGGAGGTGATCGTCGACGCCATGGCGGCGCTGCTGGTGCGCGACCCTTCGCGTTTCGACGTCATCGTCGCCACCAACCTCTACGGCGACGTGCTCTCCGATCTCGCCGCCGAGCTGAGCGGCAGCCTCGGCCTCGCCGGCAGCCTGCTCGCCGGCGAAGCCCTCGCCGCCGCCCAGGCGCAACACGGCTCGGCGCCCGACATCGCCGGCCAGAACAAGGCCAACCCGAGCGCGCTCATCCTCTCCACGGCGATGCTGCTCGACTGGCTCGCCACGCGTTACGACGACGCCCGATTCGCGGCGGCGGCCGCGGGCATCGACGCGGCGGTGGACGCCGTCCTCGAGCAGCCGTCGCTGCGCACGGCCGATCTCGGCGGTGGCCTGGGCACACGCGAGTTCGGCGATGCCGTGGCCGCGCACCTGACGGCGGCGAGCTGAGCGCCGCAGCGCATCGCAGCGCACGACGCCGCGGCTCAGCTCGCCCCGCCGCCTTCCCCCGCGTACACCCGCGTCCACACACGCACCGTCTTCGACTCGATCCAGGGTTGCACGGTGGCGTCGAAGTCGTGGAAGTGCGCCGATGCGAGGTGGACGTCGAAGGCCGCGGCATCGCTGTAGAGTTCATAGAGAAAGAAGCGCGCAGGGTCGTCGGGATCCTGACAGACATCGAAGCCGTGGCAGTCACGCTCGCGCACGAGCGAATTGCGTGCCTGGCGGCACAAGGCTTCACGGAGGTCTTGCACACGGTCCGCGACGGCGCGGAATTCGACGGCGACGACGTACATGGGCGTGCTCCCTGATTGCCTCGTGCTGGCGGGCACGCGCGGGGTCGGCCGGGGCGCAGCGCGCCGCCGCCTCGGGCGGGCCTCAAGTGCCGAACCCTACTACGATGCCGCCGCTGCGGCCAGCGGCGTCGGCACGCCCGGGCGAGGCAACCCCACCGGGCCTGCCGCGCCGCGGCGGCGGTCGCACCCGGCCGCGCGCTCGAGACTGAGCGACGTCAAGAAGCGGGCGCACCGAGGCCGGTATGGTTGTGGTTCGACCGTCCCACAGCGGCATACGGCGCCCATGGCCCACTCCACTGACATGCACGACCCACGCCTCCGCGCCCGTGCGCAGGCGCCCCCGGCGGCAACACCCGTGCCCCTGGTGAAATACCTGCACGTCGACGTCGGCGACGACGAGCGCGGCGAGATCCGGCGGCTGGCCCGGCGTCTGCGCAGCGAGGACCGGGGCCTGGGCGCCGGCGACGCTTTCGGGCCGAATCTCGTCACCGGCATGGGCGGCGGGCCGAACGTGGTCATCGAAGACCACAGCTGGATCACCCTGTTCGAGCTCAGGGGCAACAAAGCCTACTCCTATCGAGCGCTGCTCCTCGCCGGTGAGGGCGATCAGGTCGTGATCGGCACGCGCCGCAACCCCGAGTTCGAGCACTACTGCCGCACGACCCTGAGGCTCGGTCGCGTCGAAGTCCTCGAGCCTGCCCCCGCAAGGCGCTCCGACTCCCTGGCCCTGCGCGCGACCCGCGACCGGCGGGTGCTGGACAGAGCGGTGGCACGGGCACGCGCCGCGCAGGCACTCACCGTCCTGCCCTACATGGGCACCGGCGGCGTGTGGCGGTTCGCCGCGACGATCGCCGCGCACGCCGGCGTGCGCGTGCACGTCGCGGCGCCGCCGCCGGCTCTCACCCGGCGCGCCAACGACAAGCTCTGGTTTACGCGCCGGGTCCAGGAAGTGCTCGGCAGCGGCGCGCACCCGGAGACTCGGGCCGCGTACGGCTCGGCCATGCTCGCCCATTACATCGCCACTTTCGTGCGCAGGCACGAACACGTCGCCGTCAAACTCACCGCCAGCGCCAGCGGAGAAGGCAATTTCGTGCTGCGCTCTGCGGATCTGCGTCCCCTGTCGCGCGAACAACTGCGCCGCCTGCTGCACACGCGCCTGCAGGCATCGGGCTGGCGCGGCGCCTATCCGGTACTCGTGTCCGCCTGGGAAGGTCCGGTGGCCATCAGTCCCTCGGTGCAGATGTGGGTACCGGACCTCGACGCCGGCCCGCCACTCGTTGAGGGTATTTTCGAGCAGCAGCTCACAGGCCTTATCGAACGCTTCGCCGGCGCCACACCCACCGGCCTGTCGCCGGAATGGCAGCGCCGTCTGGCGGTGGAGGCCGTGCGCCTGGGCTGTCTGCTCCAGGAACTCGGCTACTTCGGGCGGTGCAGCCTCGACGCCATCATCGTGGGGCGCGACACGGCCGACGCGGAGCTGCACTGGATCGAGTGCAACGGGCGCTGGGGCGGCGTCTCGCTGCCGCTGACGCTCGCCAACCGGCTCGTCGGCGACTGGCGCACGCAGCCGTTCGTCATCATCGAGCGCCACGGGCTGCAGCGGCCGTCGTGCCGGCTCGGGGCCGAGCTGCAACGCCTGCGCCCGCTGCTCTACGTTGCCGGCGCAACGACCGGCGGCGCCGTGATCCTCTCCCCCCTGCCGATCGAGACCGGCGAAGGCTTCGAGATCATGGTGATGGCGGAATCCGTCGCGGCGGCCGGCGCCCGCAGCCGCAGAGTTGCCGCCGCCTTCGGCGTGCTGGATCCCGCCTGAAGCGCACGCCGATCTTCGGTGCGGCAGCGCCGAGCGCTACTGCGTGTACTCCCGCAAGGCCGTGCGCGTCACCTCGTCGAAGAACGACGCGCCCACCTTAAGCACGTCCTCGTTGATGTCGAACTCCGGGCTGTGCAGAGGAACGTAGTCCCGCTCTCCGAGGCGCGCGCCGAAGCGCACGTAGCAACCCGGCAAGCGCTCCAGGTAATACGAGAAGTCCTCCGAGCCCATGCTGGGGTGATCCATGGTCATCAGTCCGGCCTCGCCGACCACCTCGCGGGCCGCACGATAAGCCAGTCGCGCCTCGCGCGTACTGTTCACCACCGGCGGATACCCCGGGTCGATGCGAACATCGACGCGGGCATTGTGCAGCTCGCCGACCGACTTCGCCATGCGGCGCAGGCCATCGTGCAGGTGCTGCCTCACCTGCGGCAGCGTGGTGCGAATCGAGCCCTCCAGGTTCGCCTCCTCGGCGATGACGTTAGGTGCACTGCCGGCATTGAGCCGGCCGATGGTGACGACGGAGGGATACACCGGGTTGATCTCGCGCGAGACGAGCGTCTGGATGGCGGTGATCAGCAGACCGCTGACGACGATGGCGTCGGTCGCCTCGTGGGGCCTCGCTCCATGGCCGCCCCTGCCTCGGACGTGGATGGCGAAGCGGTCCGACTGGGCGGTGATGACCCCGTCCGCCACCATGATCTCGCCGACGCGGTAATGATGGGTGACGTGACCGCCGAAAATCGCCGCAACGCCGTCGAGCGCGCCCGAGTCCAGCACCACGCGCGCGCCGCCGCCGCTCTCTTCCGCGGGCTGAAACACGAGCAGGACGTTGCCCTGCGGCGGCGGCGATTGTGCGAGCAGCGACGCGGCGCCGAGCACCATCGCCATGTGCGCATCGTGGCCGCAGGCGTGCATCTTGCCCTCCACGCTCGAGGCAAAAGGCAGATCCGTGTTCTCGGCGCCCGGCAGGGCGTCCATGTCGGCACGCAGGGCGACCGTGGGTCCGTCGCGGGCGCCGCCGACACGCCCGATGACGGCCCCGCCCTTGCCGGCATAGTCGTAATCGACGCCGATCCGCTTCAACTCCTCGATAATGGCCGCTGCCGTTCGCTCCTCCTCGAAGGCGAGCTCCGGGTGACGGTGAAACTGTCGCCGCAGCTCCACCATCCGTGGCTGCAGCGGCTCGGCGCGAAAACGCGTCTTCATGGCGGCTGTCTCGTTGGCGTACTCGATGCGACCATATTAAGGAGTGTCGCGGCCCCGGTTACTGACGCCGGTCATCTCGCGCCGTGCCGCGCACCGCGCCAAGCGTCCTCCCTCAGCAAGGACGCCGATAGCACCGCGCGGGCTCGGACCACGTCTCGACGCCGGCGCAATCGGGCGGCAGGCGCTCGCGTGCGCCGAGCACGAGGGCGCCGCCGGGGGCCAAACGCGCGACGAGTTCGCGGGCGACGCGGCTCTGGGTCGCCGCATCGAAATAGGTGAAGGCGATATTGCGGCACAGCACGAGGTCGAAGGGCCCCGTGGGCATGCTCTCGCGCAGATCCTGCTCCACGAACCGTACCTGCGCCGTGAACCGGCTGCGCACGCAATAGGCGTCGTCCTCGCGGAACAGACCCGCGGAGCGCCACGACGGGGGCAGGTGCCGCACGCTGCTGGCCCGGTAGCAACCGCGTTCGGCCCGTTCCAGCAGGCGGGCGTCGGCGTCGGTGGCAATCAGCTCGAGCCGCAACCCGGGAAAAGCCGGCGCCAGCGTGAGCGCCCACAGAAACGCCAGCGTGTAAGGCTCTTCACCGCTGCCGCATCCGGCACTCCACACGTGCACGGCGTCGCCACCCCGGCGCAGGCGGGCGTGCGCGAGTGCCGCCAGCGCCTGCTTCTCGAGAAATCGAAACACCGCGGGGTCGCGGTAGAAACGCGACACGGTGATGCGGCACAGCGCATCGAGCACACGCCACTCGAGCGGGTGTTGGCCCAGATACTCGCGGTAGGCCGCCGCGTCCGCCAGCGACAACGCGTGCAGGCGCCGGTGGATGCGCTTGCACACCTGTCCGCGAACTCGGCGAAATCCGCACCAGCGCAGACCCAGTCGGGGCAGCGCCCAGCGCAGCAGCTCCACGCACACTTGATCCCTCATCGCCCTCCGCGCAGGCCCCCGCTACGTTGCGCCGCCGACCCACCCCGGGACGCCGGTTGCACCGTCGATGACAATGGTAGTGAGCGCCCACGCCGGGGACAAACGCATCGCCCCTCGGCATCCGCATGCCACCCGAACCGGGACTGCCGCCGGCCGAGCCGTTATCATGACCCTCATGAAGAGAGTCCTCGTGGCGCTGCTGCTCTTGATTGTCTTCGGCGCCCTCGCCGGCCATCTGCTCGTCCCGGTCGTCGTCGAACGCGCCCTCGAGCGCTGGGCGGCGACCTCGGGCTACGACCGCATCGACATCGGCGCGCTGCATGTGAGCCCGCTCAGGGGCACCGCGGCGTTGCGCGACCTGCGGCTGGTGCGCGACGGTGAGCCCGCACTCACCGTGGGGCACATCGAGATCGACGTCGTCGTGCGCGCGCTGCTCGGGGGGGCTCTGCGCCTGGAGCGCCTCGAGCTGAACCGGGCGCGGCTGGGTGTCGGTGTCGCCGCCGACGGCGTCCGCGTCGCGGGCCTGAAGCTCGGCGCCGCGGACGGCGGCGCCGACGGCTCGCTGCGCGTCGATCGGATTCGCGTGAGCGACGTCGTCGTGGATTTCTCGACCGCCGGCTTCGCGGCGACAGTTCACGTCAATGCGCTCGAGATCGGGGAGCAGCGCCGCATCGTCGCCGACGTCATCGGCATCCGCGACGTCAAAGCAAGCGTCACGCGCGACGCGTCGGGGTCGTGGCGACTGAGCGCAGGCAACGGCGACGCCGCGGCGGCCGGCGACGGGGCGATCTCCGGCGGACTCGCGCCCCTTTCGACTCTCTCGTTCAAAGCCAATCGGATCGAGATCACGGGGGACAGCGTCATCGACTACCATGACGCGCTGTTCGGCGTCGCGGTCGACGATCGCCTGCGCATTGACGAGGCTTACGTGACGGACATCGACACGGAGCTGGCGGAACGACCGGTGACGTTCCTGCTGCGCGAGCACGACGAGCGCGGCGGCGGTTCGGTCTGGCGCGGTGAGGCGTTCCCGTTCAAACGGCCACTGGAACTCTCCGTCAAGGCCGAGCTGCGCGGTCTGGAGACGACCCTGCTCGCCCGCATCGCCGAGTCGGCGTGGGGCATTACGCTCGCCCGCGGCGCCGTCGACGCCGGCGTGGATCTGCGTGTGGCGCAGGGCACCGCCACGGGCACGCTCGCACTGCGGGCCCGCGATCTGGAGACCGTCGCGGGGGGAGAGCCCATGCTGGCGGTGCGCGCCGCGGTCCTGGAAATACCCATCGAAGACCTGCTCGCCGGTGAGCTGCGGCTGCGACGCGCACGCCTCGAGGGCGCCTGGGCGCGCGTGCGCCACAGCGAGGACGGCACCACACGCGTTGCGGGGCTGCTGCTGCCCGGGGCGCAGGCCGCTGCCACGGACGCCCCGGAGCGTAGGCCGCGCTTCGCGATCGAAGACCTGCACCTCCTCGACGGCGAGCTGCAGGTCGAAGCGCCCCGTTTCGAGACGACATTCCGGGTCAACGACGCCCACCTGCTCGACGGCAGGCGGGTGATCGCGGACGTGATCAGTCTCGCCGATCTGAACGTCGCCGTTTTGCGGCAGGGACTGGCCTCATGGCGCCTGCGCGCCAACGACCGGGCTTTCACCGGGACGCTGGGCGAGGCCGACGCCGTGGAAGACGTGTCCGCCGGCTCTTGGCTCAATGCCCTGTCGCTTAAGGTGAATCGCATCGAGATCGTCGGCGAGAGCGCCCTCATCTACGAAGACAACGTCATCGGCACGCCGATCCGTGAGAAGCTCAGCTTCGAGCAGGCGTATCTGACGGACATCGACAGCGAGCAGCCTGACAGGCCCGCCAGAGCGCTGGTTCGCGAGCGCACCGAGAGACCGGAGCGCGGGGGCACGTCGTGGGAGGCGGAGCTTTATCTGTTCCGTCAGCCAATGGCGCTGACGCTGCGTGCGAAGCTCGAGTCGGTGCAGCTGCGCCTGCTTGCCGACATTGCGCGCAACGCATGGGGACTGGACATCGCCACCGGCACCGTGGACGGCGAGCTCGAGGCGTCCGTCGTTGGCAAGGACGTCTCCGGCGCGCTCACTCTGCGCGTGGCGAATCTGGAGACATTCGATGCGGACGCGCGGGTGCTCGCCGTGGACCATGGCGAGCTGACGATTTCTCTTGCCGAGCTCGCCCGCAACGAGCTCAGAGTCCCGTCGGCGCGATTCGACGGCGCCCGGATGGCGGTCCGCGTCGGCGCCGATCAAGCCGTGCGCATCGCCGGCCTCGTCCTGACGACGGGCGCCGCGGAGCCATCCGCGGCGCAACAGCGTTACTCCGTGGGCGATCTGCGCATCGTGAACAGTGAGGTCGAGGTGACGACGCCGGCCCTGCGCCTGAGCTTCCACGTCAACGAGCTCGACTTCGCCGAAGGACAGCGCCTGCAGGCAGACACGATCAGCATCCGCGATCTGCAGCTCGGCATCATACGCGACGGCGAGCAGTCGTGGCGCTTGGTCGGCGTGGGCGATGGCCTTGACACCACTTTCGGCTTCGGCGCCGACGCCTACTCCGCAGAGGCACAGCGGGCGAATCAGCCGCTGGAGCGGTTTCTCGCCGGTCTGAGCGTGCGCGTGGCCAGGGTGCAGATCACCGGCGACAGCAGGCTCAGACTCGAGGACAGGCACATCTCGGTGCCGTACACGCGCACGGCGCGCATCGCCGAGGCGTATCTGACGGACTTCGACAACAACGCGGCCGACAAACCGGCGCGTTTCGCGATTCGGTTGCAAACGCCCGAGCACACCAGCACCGAGCTCGAGGGCTCGCTTGCGCTGCTTGCACCGAATCCGCGGCTCTCGGCACAGGGAACGATACGGGCTTTCGAGCTGCCGCCGCTCACGGCGCTGACGTCGACCGAGCTCGGTTTCAACATCGACACGGGCCAGCTGGACGGCGGCATCGAGATCGAGGTGGCGAAGGGAGAGATAGTCGGTCACATCGACCTGCGCCTGAACCTGCTGGCCGTCAGCACGACCAATCGCAACAAGCTGCGGCGTTTCGAGAGGAGGCTGCACAATTCGCTGAGCCTGCGTCAGATCATTCGCTATCTGAGCGACGAGCAAGGGGTCATGTCCATCCGGGTACCTGTCGGCGGGGACGCCCGCGCGCCGACTTTCGGCCTCGACATCGACATGGACGCCGCCATCAGGCGCGCCTTGACCGACGTCGTCGGTCTGGGAGTCTTGGTGGTCGCGCCGGCGCTGACCGCCGTCGTTCGCGGTCTGCGCAGCAAGGGCGGGCAGTTCGCCCCGGTGCGCTTCGAAGCGTTGTCGGCCGCGCTCGATGCGCCGGCGAAGCGGCTGCTGGACGAGACCGCGCGCCGGCTCACGCGACAGGAAGCGTTGATGGTGACCTTGTGCGGCAGGGTCTCCTCCCGCGACCTCCAGCGATCGCCGGGCGATGCGCCGCCGCCGGGCATCGAGCTCGCGCGGGCGCGCGCCACGGCGGTGAAAAACTACCTGGTCGAGCAACACGGCATTGCGGCGAGCCGGCTCATCGCCTGCCGTCCCACCATCGACCCCGGGGGACGTGTCGATCGCTCTCAGGAAGACCTCAGCAGGGCACGCCGGGCCGTGCCGCGCGTCGAGATCAACTAGCTGCCGTCACGACTCCGCGTCGTCCGGGCACGGGCGCGCGCTGTGCTAGACTGGGCAGCCGTCCTCGATCGACGCCTCCCGAGCCATGCCTCCCTCCGACGCCTCCATCGCGACAGCGGGTCGGACCTCCGACGGGGCAGACCTCGAGAGCGCGCTGCTCGACATCGTCCGCACCGTCGCCGTCGAACTGCACCCCGAGCTGCCGCCCGAGCGTGTCACGCTCGACGCCGTGCTCGATCGCGAACTCGGCATCGACAGCCTCGGCCGCGTCGAGCTGGTCGGGCGCATCGAACGCGGCTTCGACATCAGCCTGCCTGAGCACGTCTTCGGCTCGGTGGAGACCCCCCGGGATCTGCTGCGGGCCGTTGAGGGCACCGCCGGGCGCGAGCGCCGACCGACGGCGATCGTGGCGCCGCCGCCGGCCGACGCCGCGGCCGGGCGGGCGCTGCCCGCGCCCGCAAGCGCACAGACCCTGCTGGATGTGTTCGCGTGGCACGCGCACACGCATCCCGAGCGCCTGCACATTCGCTTGTACAGCGACGAAGGCGACGGCGAAGGCATCACTTACGGGCAGCTTTTCCAACGCGCCGCGGCACTCGCCGCCGGACTTCAGGGCATGGGGGTGCAGCCGGGAGACCGCATCACGCTCATGCTGCCCACAGGAGCCGACTACTTTCTCGCTTTCTACGGGACGCTGCTCGCCGGCGCGGTACCGGTGCCCATCTACCCGCCGGTGCGGCGCACGCAGATCGAGGAGCACCTGCGCCGACAGACCTCGATACTGCGCAACTGCCGGCCCACGGCACTGATCACGGTTGCCGAGGCCAAGCCGACGGCACGCCTGTTGCGCACCCAGGTCGAGACGCTGGGGCACGTCTGTACGGTCGACGAACTGTGCTCGGGCACGGGCGGATTTCAACCACCGTCCGTGGCGCCGCAGGACATCGCCCTGCTGCAATACACGTCGGGCAGCACCGGCGATCCGAAGGGCGTCGTGCTCACCCACGCCAACCTGCTCGCCAACATTCGTGCCGACGGCGAACGCATCGAGGCCGGCCCGGAGGACGTGTTCGTCAGCTGGCTGCCGCTGTATCACGACATGGGGCTGATCGGCGCCTGGCTCGGCAGCCTCTACTTCGCCGTGCCGCTGGTGATCATGTCGCCGCTCGCGTTCCTCGGCAGACCGTCGCGCTGGTTGTGGGCGATACACCGCTACCGGGGCACGATTTCCGCGGCGCCGAACTTCGCCTTCGACCTGTGCCTGAACCGCGTGCGCGACGAGGAGCTCGAAGGCCTGGACCTCGGCTCCTGGCGCATCGCCTTCAACGGCGCCGAGGCCGTGAGCCCGGAGACGGTGACGCGCTTCTGCCAGCGATTCGAGCGCCATGGCTTTCGTCCCGGCACCATGTACCCCGTCTACGGCCTGGCGGAGGCCGCCGTGGGGCTCGCGTTCCCACCCCTGGGACGCGCCCCGCTTATCGATCACATCCAGCGCGAGCCGTTCACACGTCGGCGCGAGGCGTTGCCGGCGCCGGCGGGCGACGCCACCGCCTTGCGCTTTGTCGCCTGCGGGCAACCGCTATCCGGGCACGAGATCCGCATCGTCGACGCCGGCAACCGCGAGTTGCCCGAGCGCCGCGAGGGCAGGCTTGAGTTCCGCGGCCCGTCGAGCACGAGCGGCTACTACCGCAATCCCGCGGCGACACGATCTCTGTTTCACGACGGCTGGCTCGACTCGGGAGACCTGGCGTACATGGCCGGCGGAGAGCTGTACATCACGGGACGCGCCAAGGACGTCATCATCCGCGCGGGGCGCAACGTCTATCCCGAGGAGGTCGAGGCCGTACTGGGCCGCATCGACGGCATCCGCTTCGGTCGCGTTGCCGTGTTCGGCAGCGCGGATCCGCACTCCGGCACGGAGCGACTGGTCGTGCTCGCCGAGACACGCGCGCGCAGGCCCGAGGCTCGCCGAAGGCTCGAGGACGAGGTGCGTGCGAAGACCACCGATCTCATCGGCATCCCGCCGGACGAGATCGTGCTCGCTCCGCCCAACACGGTGCTGAAGACCTCGAGCGGCAAGCTGCGCCGCACCGCCAGCCGAAAGCTTTTCGAGAGCGGCGTCATCGGCAAGCCGACGCGCGCTATGTGGTGGCAGCTGGCACGGCTCATGCTCGCGGGCCTCGTGCCCCAGCTGCACCGGCTCGCCGTCTCGGCCGCGGCGGCGGCCTACGCGGGCTGGGCGTGGCTCGTCTTCGGCCTGCTGGGCAGCATCGCGTGGGTCGGCGTCGTCACGCTGCCGCGTGTCGGCTGGCGTTGGGCGGTGATGCGCCGCTGCGCCCGCGGGCTCGCCCGGCTCACGGCGACGCCGCTGACGATACGCGGACTCGAGCACCTGCCGCGCACGCAGCGATGTGTTCTGGTCGCCAATCACGCGAGCTATGTCGACGGCTACGCCCTGGTGGGCGTCGTGCCGGTCGAGTTCGGCTTCGTTGCCAAGCGGGAACTCCTGAACGCGTTCGGCGTGGGGGCATTTCTCAATCGCATCGGCACGGTTTTCGTCGAGCGCTTCGACACTCGCCAGGCTGCCGCGGAGGAGAGCCGCATCACCGCGCTCGCGCGTGCCGACCGTTCGCTGATGTTCTTCCCCGAGGGCACGTTCTCGCGCATCCCCGGGCTGCTGCCGTTCCACATGGGGGCCTTCGTCGCCGCCGCCGATTCAGGCCTGCCGGTGGTGCCGATCGCTATTCGCGGCACGCGCTCGATTCTGCGCTCGGGATCCTGGTTCCCGCGCCACGGCGCCATCCAGGTGACGGTGGGTGAGCCCGTCGAGGCGCCCGCGCAAGGCGATCGCTGGGCGTCGGCGTTGGCGCTGCGCGACGCCGCGCGCCGCCACATTCTGCGTCACTGCGGCGAGCCGGACCTCACCCACGCGCAGGTGCGCGGCACCGGCACCGTGATCGGCTGGGGCGACTGAGCGCCCGCGCGCTTACCCGCAGGGCGAGCGCGGGCTCGCGCGCAGCCGCTGCAGCATGTCTGCCGACATGGCCGCCAGATCGAACGCGGGCCGCCAGTCCCATTCGCGGCGTGCGGCCGTGTCGTCGATGCTGCGCGGCCAGGAATCGGCGATGGCCTGGCGGTAGTCCGGCGCGTAGTCGCAGGCGAAATCCGGCACGTGCTCGCGGATCGTCGCCGCCAGATCGCCGGCGGAGAAGCTGACGGCGGCAACGTTGAAGGCATTGTGGTGCACGAGACGCTCGAGGTCGGCTTCCATCAGCTCGACGGCGGCGCGGATACAATCCGGCATGTAGATCATCGGCAGCACCGTGTCCTCGCGCACGAAGCAGGTGTAGCGCCGCCCCGCCACCGCCGCGTAGAACATCTCCACGGCGTAGTCGGTGGTACCGCCCCCCGGCGGTGCGCCGCTCGAGACGACGCCGGGATAGCGCACGCCGCGCACGTCGAGGCCGTAACGGTGAAAGTAGTAATCGCACAGAAGCTCTCCCGCCGCTTTGCTCACGCCATAGATGGTCATCGGCCGCATGACGGTGTCCTGCGGCGTCATCCGCAGCGGGCTCGAGGGTCCGAACGCCGCGATCGAGCTTGGCCAGAACACCCGGCGCACGCCCTGCTCGCGCGCCACTTCGAGCACGTTGCGAAGCCCGTCCATGTTGACGTGCCAGGCACGTTGAGGATCGGACTCACCCACCGCGGAGAGCAACGCCGCAAGGTGGAAGACGGCGTCGATGCCGTAATGACGTACTGCGCGCGCGAGGGCGGCGGCATCGGTGACGTCGAGGGGCTCGAAGGGACCGGCGTCCCGCTCACCGGCCGCGGGCAGCGAACGGCGGCTCGAAGCGATCACGTTGTCGGCGCCGTAACGCTGCCGCAGCGCGGGTGTGAGCTCGGCGCCGATCTGACCGAGAGCGCCGGTGACGAGTATGCGTCTCACCGTCGACTTGCCGCGAGGGCCTTGCTGCGCGCCGGCGCGCGCAGTTCCTTCTCCATGTAAACGCCCAGCGGATCCTCCCTGTAGTCGCCGAAAGGACCGATGCGCCCGTAGCCGCGGCTCTCGTAGAGCGCAATGGCCTCGGGCTGACGAATACCGGTCTCCAACCGGGCGATGAAAATACCGCGCGCCAGAAGAAAACGTTCCAGCGACGCCACGATCAGGCCGCCGATGCCACGCCGGCGCGCGTCCGGTGCCACATAGACTCGTTTGAGCTCGCCGTAATCCTCGCCCGTCAGTTTCACCGCCCCGCACCCGCGCAGGCGCTCCCGCTCGAAGGCACCGACGAAGTGGACGTGCTCCTTCTCCAGCTCCTCGATGGAATCCAGGTGGTTGCTATCGGGCGGATAAAGCGAGATCTGGTACGCATCCAGCTCCTCGATGAAGCGTCGCGCAACGGGATGACGCGGACTGATTGCGCGTATGCCGATCACGGCCACGGCACCGGCTCACCGACCGGCTCGTCGATCCGCACATGCGCGCTCTGAGAACGTACGCGCTCGAGCCACGCGCCAACGCCCCGGAAGCGTGCGAGTTCGAAGCCGCCCTCGGCGGCGACATGGGTGTAGGCGTAAAGCGCGATGTCGGCAATGGAGTACTGCCCGCCGACGAGGAACTCGTGCTCGCTCAGATGGGTGTTCATGACGCTCAGGGCCTCGTAGCCCCGTTCCCTCTTCTCGTCGAGCTCGTGGCGATGGCGATCCAGCTGATTGCTGAAATGCCAGAAGCGCACGACGGCTATATAAGGCTCGTGGCTGTACTGCTCGAAGAACAGCCACTGCAGCACCTGGGCCCGCTGCCAGGAGTCGGCGGGCAGGTACCGACTGCCCTGGGCCAGATAAAACAGCATCGCGTTGGATTCGGCGAGACAGCGCCCGTCGGGCCATTCCAGCACGGGAACGCGGTGATTCGGGTTCTTTGCCAGGAACTCGGGCGTGCGCGTAGCCCCCGCCATGATGTCGACGTTCACGCGCTCGAAAGCAACCCCGAGCTGCGTCAGCAGCAGCCTGACCTTGTAGGCGTTGCCGGATTCCCAGAAATCGTAAAGCCGCAGCTTGCGGGGAGGACGGCCCATGCACCCCTCGTCGTCGCGCGGGTTCGCGCCCGCGGGTGTCACCCGGATTGTAGCAATCCCGACGCCATCCGGCCCGTGGGCCCACGACACGGGGGTCGGCGCCCGTGGCGGCGCCGCCGGCGACATAATAGAATCGTCCCGAACCGACTCATGACGACCCAGCAGGAGGGGCCGCCCGTGGATCTCCATCTCCAAGGCCGCAATGTGCTCGTCACCGGCGGCTCGAAGGGCATCGGCCTCGCGATCGCGCAGGGATTCGCCGCCGAAGGCTGCAATCTGCACCTGGTGTCGCGCAGCAGCGAGAACCTGCAGGCCGCGAAACAAGCGATCCTCTCGCAGCACACCGTCGAGGTAAGCACCTACCCGCTCGATCTGAGCGACAGCCGTAACGTCGACTGGTTGATAGAGCGCTGCCCCGACGTGGACATCCTCGTCAACAACGCCGGCGCCATCCCGGGCGGCGGCCTCGACGACGTCGACGAGGCGCGCTGGCGCGAGGCGTGGGACTTGAAGGTTTTCGGCTACGTCAACATGACCCGCGCCTTCTATGCACGCATGCGTGAGCGCGGCCACGGCGTCATCATCAACGTGGTCGGCCTTGCCGGCGAGAGGCCAGACGTCAACTACGTCGCCGGCTCGGCGGGCAACGCGGCGTTGATGGCGTTCACCCGGGCCACGGGCAGCAGCAGCATCGAGCACGGGGTGCGCATCGTCGGCGTGAACCCCGGCCCCGTCGAGACCGACCGTATCGTGACCCTGCTGCAGGCGAAGGCGAAATCACAGCACGGCGACGCCTCCCGCTGGCGCGAATACCTCGAGAACCTGCCGCTGGGGCGCGCGGCCCGGCCGGCGGAGGTGGCCGACCTCGTCGTCTTCCTGGCCTCGCCCCGCGCATCCTACGTCAGTGGGACCGTCGTCACGCTCGACGGCGGCCTCTCTGCCCGGGGAGGAAGCTTCTAGCGAAATCCCGTTGGAGCCGCTCAGCCGCTCGCCAAAGGTGCCGGTGCCCGGGCGAGCAGCGCACCTGCGCCTCCCCGGCGGCATCGAGCCTCCGCCGCATCGCTGTGTCGGGGCCGCGGGAGCGGGCCGCTTGCTCAAGCGCCGCCCGCCGCCGGCCGCGCTCATCCTTGATCACCACACGAGGAGAAAGGCATGGAAACCGAACTGATCGGGGTCGTGGAATCCCTCGGGCATCTCGTCGCCCAATACGCACTGAACGTAGTGGGCGCGCTGGTGCTGCTGGTCGTCGGCTGGACGGCGGCCGCCTGGGCACAGCGCTACGTTCGCAACACGCTCGAGCGCGCCGAGGGCGTCGACGCCACGCTGCGGCCCCTCGTCGCCAGCCTCGTACGCTACACCATCATCGTGCTGGTGCTGATCGCTGTCCTGGCCCGGTTCGGCGTGCAGACCACCAGCATCATCGCGGTGCTGGGCACGGCGGGTCTCGCCATCGGTCTCGCCCTGCAGGGCTCTCTGTCCAACGTCGCCGCCGGCGCCCTGCTGCTGTTCCTGCGACCGATCCGGGTCGGCGAGTACATCGAGGCTGGGAGCACCGCCGGAACGGTGATGGAGATCGGCCTGTTCGCCACCGAACTGCACACCTTCGACGGTGTTTACGTGTCGGTACCGAACGCACAGCTGACTGCCACCGCGATCAAGAACTATTCGCGGCTGCCGACGCGCCGGCTCGACCTCGTCATCGGCATCGACTACGAGGACGACGTCGATAAGGCCCTTGGCGTGCTGAACGATCTGCTGGCGCAGGACGAACGCGTGCTGCGCGAGCCGGCGCACGAGGTCATGGTCCGGGAGCTCGCCGAGAGCTCGGTCAACCTGAACATGCGCTGCTGGACCCCGAGGGAGAACTACTGGGCGCTGCTATTCGACCTCACCAAGCAGGCGAAGGCACGGCTCGACGCGGAGGGCATCACCATCCCGTTCCCGCAGCGGGTCCTGCGCCACATCGGCGCGGGGTCGCCGCACAACGAGGCGGCCTGAGACGCTCGCGCCGGGGGGCCCCGCGACGCCGAGCCGTCAGCTCACCCGGACCTCGATCTCGCCGACGCCTTCCACGCCGCCGGTGATGACGTCGCCGCGCTGCACGGCGCCGACGCCGGCCGGCGTTCCGGTGAACAGAAGATCGCCGGGCGCCAGCGTGAACAGGCCCGAGAGATACGCAATGGACTCGGGCACGCTCCAGATGAGCTGATCGAGGTCGCCGCTCTGACGCATCTCGCCGTTGACACTGAGCCAGATGGCGCCCGACGAGGGATGACCGATTTCGGCCGCCGGCACCACCGCCGAGCAGGGCGCTGACTTCTCGAACGCCTTGCCGACCTCCCAGGGACGCCCCATCTTCTTGGCCTCGCCCTGCAGGTCGCGCCGCGTCATGTCGATGCCGACGGCGTAGCCGTACACGTGCTCGAGCGCCGTCTCGACCGCAATGTCGCTGCCCCCCTTGCCCAGCGCCGCCACGAGCTCGATCTCGAAGTGAACGTCGCTTGACTTCGGCGGATACGGAAACACGCCGCCGCTCTCGAGCAACACGTCGGCAGGCTTCTGAAAGAAGAACGGCGGCTCACGATCCGGATCGCCCCCCATCTCGCGGGCATGGGCGGCGTAGTTGCGGCCCACGCAGTAGATGCGACGCACCGGGAAGCGGGCATCACTGCCGCGCACGGGCAACGAGGGCATGGCGGGTGCCGGGATGACGTATTGCATGAAACAGACTCCGTGTTGCGCGTTAACCGGCCCCTGATCTGCTCAGGGGCTCCCGCGGGACGGTGACGTCCCACCAAAAAAACCGGGGCGCCGATGCGCCGCGCGCCGGCGCGGCGCGCGCTTCAGCCCCCGAACTCCAGCACGTCGAAGCCGACGTTGCGGTCGATGAGATAGATCAGCCCGTTCGGGTCGACATCGACGTCGTTGCTCTGCGGGCTGGGCGAGCCGCCCACGGGCTCGGGGATGAAGTGCCCAACCTCCTCGGGGCGAAACGGATCGGCGATGTCGACCACGCGCAGACCACCGCTGAACCAGGTGGCATAGACCCGCGTACCGTCCAGCTTCTCGCGGTACTGGTGTGCGCCGAAGCGTCCCGGCGCGCGGCTCCAGGGCGAATCGAGCTCGCTCACGTCGAACGCCGACAGCGCCTGCACCCTGTCGAAGTCGGTGACGTCGAAGACCCACATGAACCCGTGCAGACGACCGCGATGGTGCTCGTGCTCCTCGTCGATGGCAACGGCAATACGTCGACCGTCGATGGGGACCTCCACGGGCATGACCGTATGGGTGGGTTCGGGAAACGGCGGATGGTAATCGTGAGAAGCGACGGTCGTAGGGCGCGTGATGTCGGACACGTCGATGACCCGGAACCCGGCATGCCACACCGACGCCCAAAGCTCGTCGCCGACGCGCATGGCGTGATGGAGGCGGTTGCGGTAACCGCTCCAGGTCGGTGTCTCGCCGCCGGCGAGGTGCTGTCCGGGCATCCACCAGCGCGCTACCTCCACGGGTCGGGACGGGTTGCGTATGTCGTAGATGACGAGGATATTGCCGATGTAGCCCTCCATCTCCGTCGACATGTAGGCGTAGCTCTGGTCGACATCGAAGCGGTGCACGCCGAAACCGAAGGTCTTCTGGTGATGCAGCAGCCTGGGCCTGGTGCGATCGCTGATGTCGTAGATGCGAAAGCCCCCGTCCCGGTATCCCCGTTCGCGGGCCGCATCCAGCACCGCGATGTCGGCCTCGTCGACGCCCAGGGCCTGCGCGATGTCGGCATCCGTCGGCGCGCGGCCAAGGGTCTCAGCGAGGCTCGAGCGCAGCGCCGGAAGCCGCTCGCCCTTGCGCAGGAAGTGCCGATTGTTCTGCTCCACGTTGACGATCATGACGTCATCCACCACGCGCACCTTATGAGTGTGCGAAGCGTCGCCCTCCAGCTCGATGCTGGCGACCACCCTGGGTTTCGCCGGGTCGGCAATGTCGATGATGGACGTGCCGTGGGGAGGCTTCATGTGCCCGACGTAGGCATAGCCGCCGTCCACCACGACCTGACCGCCGCCGGCGAGATCGAGATGCCCTATGCGGCGTATGTTTCGAGATAGCTCTGTCTTGCCGTAATCGGTCATGGCCTGCCGTCGCCTCTTGCTGAAAAGTGTCCCATCCGATGCAGCCGCGGCCGAGCCGCGCCGCCCGCGGGCGCGCACGCGGAGCGTATCACGCCGCCTGCGCGTGCCTTCCCCGCCACCATTGCATCGCGTAGGGCAACGCCAGGCTGAGAAAAAGGAACAGCCACAGCAGATTGCCCAGGCGTGACGAGAAGAGCACCATCGGGTCGCCCTGCGACATCTTCAGGGCCCGCAGGAAGTACTGCTCGAGAAACGGGCCGAGGACGACACCGATCAGAATAGCGGCGACGTGGTAGCCGGTCTTGCGCGCGACGTAGCCGATGACGCCGAAGACCAGGCCGAGCCACATGTCGAACATGTACTCGCGCGGCACGAAGGACCCGACCAGCGTGAACGCGATGATCATCGGCGACATGTACACCGTCGACACCATGGTGATGCGCGACATGTAACGCGCGAGCGGCAGGATCAGCAACGCCATGAGGGCATAGGTCACGGTCATTGCCGTGAACACCCCGTACGCCAGCTCCGGGCGTTGCGTGAACAGATTGGGCCCGAAGACCACGCCGTGGTACTGCATCACGACGAGCATGATGGCCGCAGTGGCGCCGCCGGGTATGCCCAGTATGAGCAGAGGAATGAGCGTACCCGATGTGACACCGTTGTTGGCCGACTCCGGCGCGATCAATCCCTCGACGTGTCCGGTGCCGTAGAGCTCGGGCGTCTTGGAGAAGAACCGCGACTGCTGGTAGGCGACGAACGAGGCGATGCTCGCGCCGGCGCCCGGCACCACACCGATGATGAGGCCGATGATGCTGGTCCACGTGATGTGCCACAACTTCGAGAACGCCGTGCGTACTCCCTCCAGGGCCTCGCCCCATTTCGCCCTGCGCATGAGTTGTTGCCCCTTCTCGGAGAGAATGGACTCGCCTTCGATGAACAGGAACGCCTCCGACACGGCAAACAGCCCGACCAGCGCCGGAATCAACGGCACGCCGTCGTAGAACTCGAGAAACCCGAACGTGCCCCGGGGCGTCGCGTAGACGTGATCGGTGCCGATCGAGCCGATCATCAGCCCGAGGAAGCCGGCGATGAGGCCCTTCAGCGTATCGCGCGCGGCGATAGTGGCAATGAGCGAGATGCCGAAGAGCATGACCACGATCATCTCGACGCTGTGAAGGTAATAGGCCACCCGCGCCAGCCACGGCATGGCGACCAACGCGACGACGGTGGTGAACAGACCGCCCAGGGTCGACGCCACGAACGACATCGCCAGCGCCTGCGGGCCGCGACCCGCCTTGGTCATGGGATAACCGTCCAGCGGCGTGGCGGCGGCGCCGGCGGTGCCGGGAATGTTGACGAGGATGGCCGGAATGCCGGCGCCCAAGCGGGCCGAGCAGTACAGGGCGACCATGAAGACCAATCCGATCTCCACGTCCATCACCAGTGTCAGGGGCAGCAGGACGATGATGGTGTTGGCCGCGCTGAAGCCCGGGATTGCACCCACGATCAGCCCCAGCGCGATGGCGGGCACGATGATCCACCAGAACGTCAAGGTGTGTGCGAAGAGCGCGGGAAAGATCTCCCACTGTGCTTCCACGTCAGAACAGCTCCTTCATCAGCTGCTCGAACGGCCCGAGCGGAAACCGGGTTTCGAAGGCCGCGACGAACAGCAGGTACCCTCCCACCGAGAACGCGAACGACAGCACGATGGCGGGTCGAAGCACCCGGGTGCCGCCGAGCAGCAGCATCGCGGTCACGAGATAGACGAACGTCGTCAGCGTAAAACCGCCCCACTGCAGCACCACGATGTACGCCATCGTGAGCAGCAGCAGGCCCAGGCGCCGCGGCAGGATCGCCGTGGGCGCGACGAGGTCGGAAAGGCCCCAGTCCGCCTCACCCGAGCGCACGGCGATGAAGGCCCGCGCAAGAAAGATCACCACCAGCACGATGAGTATGGTGCCGATCAGGAAGGCGCTGACCTGCGCGGTCCACGGCGAGTTCCAGATGGTCGAGAAGTAGTAGAGCGTGAAACCCAGGGCGCAAAGCGGGATGACGAGCTGCCCGCCCATCGCCTGCTTGCGTTTTTTGGAATCGCTCGCGTCGCCCGCCATCACCGGACACTCAGCACGGAGGCCGGGCCGCGACGACGCGGCCCGGCATCGGCAATCGAATCAAGAAGGGGCTCTCGCCGAGAAGGCTCAGGACTTTCCGGTGAGGAAGCTCTTGTAGCGCTCGCCGATCTCGAGAATGTTGTCCGCGTACTCCTTGCACGCGGCGGCGTCGCCGTAATTGATGTACTCCCAGTGTCCCTTCGCTTTCAGAACCGTTTCCTTGTAGGCCGGGTCGCTGAACACCTTCTTGATGGTGTCGTTCAGCACCTGGAGTCGGTCCGGATACTTCTCCGCGGCCGCGGTGTGGATGGCGAAGGCCCGGGCAGACAGCATCGGCGGCAGCTTTGTGCCGAAGTGGTCGTTCATGGTCGGGGCGTTGTCGAGGGCCTCGCCGAGAACGTTCTCGTCATTGAAGACGAGCAGCGTGCGCACGGCATCGCCGGAAGCCGCTACGGTGCCGGATGTCAGCACGCTCAGGTCCATCTCGCCGGTCACGACGCCGGCTACGGTGTTCTTACCGCCCGACAGCGGTATCAGGTTGAACTTGGCGCCGGTGTGCTCACCGAGGGCGAGGATACCGATGGAGGCCGGGTGGGCCAGGCGGCTGGTGCCGACGTTGAGCGTACGCTTCTTGCCTTCGGCGACCACGTCGTCGATGGACTTGAAAGGACTCTGACTGCCGACGAACACGCAGCCCGGGTCGGTGTCGATGCGGGCGAAGTACAAGTAGTCGTTCAATTGGAACGTCGGCGGCTGGACGACCCAGTTGAGCAGCTCCGGGCCCATGTTGCCGAAGAGCAGGTTGTAGCAGTCGGCCTCGCGCTTGCCCATGAACAGCTCGTACCCGACCCGGCCGGAGGCGCCGGGAAAGAACCCGGGCTCGAAGTTGGTGTTCAGGTAGTTCTTCCAGATGCCGGTGAAAGCGCGCAGATTGCGGTCCGCACCGCCGCCCTCCCGGGTCGGCACCACCACCGAGATGTTGCGCTCCGGATACGCGGCGGCGATCGCCTGCCGCAAAGGGCTCATGCCGAGCGCGGCCACGCCGGCCGCCGCCAGCGCACCGCCCAGAAACGAACGCCGATCGAGTCCCGTGTTACGAGTCATGCTCTCCGTCCTCTCACATTTTGTGGTCGTATCGACGCTCAATTATCCCTGCGGACAGTACCGGAATCAAATCACGACGCCGGCGCCGGCCGCGGGACCGCAAACCGATCAAGCACCGCGCACAGGCGTCGGAAAGGCGTCCCGGCGCGCCCGGCGTAGCAGCCGCTCGACCTCGCTCCGCACGGGAATCGAGCCCTGCGCCCCCCGGCCGCCGACGGCCAGCGTGGCGGCCGCGTTGGCCAGGACCACGGCGTCGGCGAGCGGCCGCGCCTGCGCCAGGGCGCAGAGCAGGTAACCGCACCTGTCGGGTGACATCGAGAGGGATGAGGGTAAGGGACAGGCCGGCGTCAAACACCGTGCGCGGGGCGTGGGGGTCCGCATGAATATTGAACTCGGCCGCGGCGGAAACGTTGCCCGGGACGCGCAGGGCGCCCCCCATGACGACGACGTGACCGACCCGTCGCATGGCGTCGGGACGTTGCTCGACAGCGCGGGCGATGTGGGTCAGCGGACCCAGCGCCACGATCGTGAGAGCGGCGCCGTGGCGCTCTGCCATGCGGGCGATGCGGGCCGCCGCATTGGCGCGCACGGGCGGTGCGTCGCTTTCGCCGTAGCGCGGCGTGCCGTCGCGCCGGCGCAGCCCGGACAGGCCGCCGAGGCCATCGGCGCCGTGGACACGTCCCTCGATCGGCATGGGTCGACGCAGCCCGCGCGCGGCGCCCTGGGCGAGCACGGGCGCGGTGGCGGGCTGCATGAGTGCCAGAACCCGGCATGCGTTGGCACTGGCGAGCTCCACGTCGACGTTACCCGCCACCGTGGTCACCAGATCCACCGGCAGGGTCGGAGCGCGCAGCGCCAGCATCAGGGCCAGGGCATCGTCGATCCCCGGATCGGTATCGATGACGACGCGGCGTGGGGCTGGCGTCATCGGTGGCGTCCCGGTCGGCTATTGGAGTAATCTGTTTGCATCGGTCCTGTTACATGTCGCCCATGGTGCGCCGTTTTCGGATCCTGCTCTGGTCGCTGCTGGTTGCGCTGCCCCTGCTGCTGCATGCCCAGGCGACGGGCACGCCTCGGGTCGTGATCCTGAGCATCGACGGGCCGATCGGGCCGGCGACGAGCGATTATGTGCGCCGCGGCCTGAGCAACGCCAGCGAGTCCGGCGCCATGCTGGTGGTCCTGCGCATTGACACACCGGGCGGGCTCGACACCGCCATGCGTGACATCATCCAGGCGATCGTCGCCTCACCGGTGCCGGTGGCGGGGTTCGTCGCACCGAGCGGCGCGCGCGCGGCGAGCGCCGGCACCTACATCCTCTACGCCACGCACATCGCGGCGATGGCTCCGGCGACGACGCTGGGGGCCGCCACCCCGGTGCAGATCGGCGGCATGCCGCAGGCGCCGCAACCACCCCGCCCCACCAGCGCACCCGGCGACGGCGACGAGGAGGACGCGCAGGACCGAGCGGCGGAGCCGGCTCCCGCCGCCGGCGCCATGGAGAAGAAGGTCGTCAACGACGCCGCCGCCTACATCCGCGGGCTCGCCCAGATGCGGGGGCGTAACGCCGAGTGGGCCGAGCGCGCCGTGCGCGAGGCGGCCAGCCTGCCCTCGGCCGAGGCGCTGGAGAAGGGCGTCATCGACCTCATCGCCAGCGACATCGGCGAGCTCTTGAGAAAGCTGCACGGCACTACCGTGAACGTGCTCGGCACCGACAGGGAACTGGACACTCAAGGCGTGGCCGTCGTCGCGATCGAGCCCGACTGGCGCAGTCGCCTGCTCTCGGTCATTACCGACCCGAACATACTTCCGATCCTGATGACGCTGGGCATGTTCGGCCTGCTCTACGAGCTTCTCAACCCCGGCTTCGTCCTGCCCGGCGTGCTCGGCGCCATCTGCCTGCTGCTGGCGCTGTACGCAGCGCAGGTACTGCCCGTGAGCTACGCCGGCATGGGCCTGATTCTCGTCGGCGTCGCCTTCATGGTCGCAGAGGCGTTCATGCCCAGCTTCGGTGCGCTCGGCATCGGCGGCGTCGTCGCGTTTGTCATCGGCTCGGTAATCCTCATAGACACCGACGTCGAAGGCTACCGCGTGTCGCTGCCGCTCATGATCTCCTTCGGCATCATCAACGGCATGCTCTTCGTCGGCGTGCTGACGCTGGCCGTGAAAGCCAGGCGTCGGCCGGTGGTGAGCGGACGCGAGGAACTCGTCGGCATGACCGGCGAGGCCCTGGCGGCATTCGACGGCAACGGGCGTGTGCGGGTGCACAGCGAGGATTGGCGGGCCCGTTCCGGCGCCCCGCTCAGGCGCGGGCAGAAGGTGCGCGTAACCGGAGTCGAAGGGCTGACGCTCCTCGTCGAGCCCGAAACCCAGTCAGGGGAGAAATGACGATGTTGTGGTGGAGCATTGTGATCGTGGGCGTGGTGGCATTGATCGCCGCGGCCATTCGCATACTGCGTGAGTACGAGCGCGGCGTCGTGTTCACGCTTGGGCGTTTCTGGAAGGTCAAAGGCCCCGGGCTGATCATCCTCGTACCCGGCATCCAGCAGATGGTGCGCGTTGACCTGCGCACCATCGTCATGGACGTCCCGACTCAGGACGTGATCTCGAGAGACAACGTTTCGGTCAAGGTCAACGCCGTGGTGTACTTCCGCGTCATCGATGCGGAGAAGGCGATCATTCAGGTGGAGGATTTCCTGGCCGCCACGAGCCAGCTCGCACAGACGACGCTGCGATCGGTCCTCGGCCAGCACGAGCTCGACGAGATGCTCGCCGAACGCGACAAGCTCAACAATGACATCGCACAGATCCTGGACCAGCACACCGACGCCTGGGGAATCAAGGTGTCCAATGTCGAGATCAAGCATGTCGATCTCGACGAGAGCATGATCCGTGCCATCGCCAGGCAGGCCGAGGCCGAGCGTGAGCGGCGCGCGAAGGTCATTCACGCCGAGGGAGAGCTGCAGGCCTCCGAGAAGTTGTTGCAGGCCGCGCAGGTGCTGGCGCAGCAGTCTCAGGCTCTGCAGCTGCGCTATCTGCAGACGCTGACCGAGATCGCCGGTGAGGGCAGCTCGACGATCGTCTTCCCGATACCGATGGAGGGGCTGGGGCCGCTCAGCGAGTGGCTGCGTGAAAAACGCCCGGCGGGGCGGGGCTCCGAGTCCGGGTAGGAACGGACGCCCGAGCGACGCTCAGGACTCTTTGTCGCCGGGGTAATCGATAGCGACGACCTCGACGGTTTCCTGCCACCATTGCACGAACTCGTCGAGGTCCACGCTGCCGTCGGCGTCGGCATCGATCGCGCCGAAACTGGTGGCGGCATCGCCGCTGCTCAGGCTCTTGCCGAGAGCGCGCAGCATGGCGACGAACTCGGCGAAGTCGATGTGCCCGTCGCCATTGGCGTCGAAACGTCGGAACGTGGCTTCAAGCTCATTGCGCCGGATCGCCGCCGAATTCGTCATCGCTGTGCTCCTATCTCCACTGCGCGCGGGCCCTCGGGCTCCGCCGCGCGGGTGCGGCGCGCCCATCGATCTACCGTAAAACGCGCGCCCGCGCCCTGCCCGGGCTCAGGCAGTAGGTTAGCAGCCGCGTCGCGCACCGGCCAGCGCCGCCGATGCCCGGTACGACGGGCGCACGGACCCCACGGCGGTCTGTGCGGCATGACCCTCCCGCGCGGCCGCGGCGCTGGGCCGGACACCGGGTGCCCGCACTGCACAGTGTTCAGCGGATGAGGCCCGCGGCGCCCGCGAGTGCGCAAGCAACCGATTGCGAAACCGTCTACGCCACGGGCGGAATCGCGGCACTGACCGAGGTGGGGCGCGGGCACGACCCGGCCGTGCACAGGGACGGTGCGTGCTTTGCCGAAGCCTGCGCCCGTCGGCAGCGAAACCCTGCGGACCTCACCGGGACGCGTCGGGGTCGCCGTGCTCGGCTTCGGCGCCACGAACAACGGCGCTACGGGCGCCGAGGCCATCGTCGTCTTTCGTTCCGAGCTGGCGCAGCCGCTCGGCCAGCTGCTCAAACGCGGCGGCGGTGCCCCGCCAGGATGCGCGTCGGCGCCTCAGGTAGCCAGACCGGCCCCCGGCGCCGGGTCAACGGGTGGCGGGACGCGCCAGCAACACGGACAGCACCCGGGCCAGGCGCAGCTGATCGGCGACGGAAACCTGGTCGAAGTTCACCGCCGTCCCACAGGCCATCGCGGTCTGCTCGACGCGCACGATGCGCCCGACGACGAGGATGTTGTCGCGGCCAATCGCCGGCAGTGCCAGCTCGACGCGCTCGCCGACCCCGCCGCACGCAGCGTGACCGACGAATTTCGCGCCGCCGAAGGACAGGTTCGCCAGGCGGTGGGACACGCCGAGCAGTCCCCGCGCGCCGGGGTCGAAAGCCGGGTCGCGATGATCGAAGCGGTGCACCCAGACTTCTCCGTCCACACCGGCCCGCGGGTAGACCCGCCGGTCATCCCGGGAAGCGGATGCTGTCGCAGTGGTCGAGAACACCCCCAGGTCTCTACGGGCCCTAGATATCGCGTTGCCTGGAAGCTTATATCCCTAGATATTGTGTTGTCAACGTAATGCGGGGACTGCGCCTGCGCAACGTAAAAGGCGTCACGCCCGGCGGCGCGCGACCAGCACACCGTCGCGCAGCGGGTTCAGGAAGAAATCGTAGCGGNNACGCCGTCGCGCAGCGGGTTGAGGAAGAAATCGTAGCGGGCGTCCGCGACCACCAGGTCGTTGTGCCGCTTTATGGCCTCGGTGTATCCGGGACGAACGTCGTCGTGCACCCGCTCCAGGGTCACCCTTCCGGACCAAAGGGTGTTGTCGGCGATGTACAGTCCGCCGGGCCGGATGCGCTCCCGGGCGAGCTCCCACACCTGCGGGTAGCCGTCCTTGTCGACGTCGTTGTAGATGACGTCGAAGTCGTCGTCTCCCGCCAGCTCGGGGAACAGCTCCTGCGCCCAACCGACGTGGTAATCGACGCGCGGCGCGCGACCCACCCGCCGCAGGTACTCCATTGCCCGACGCGCGTTGTCCTCGCTGCCCTCGGTGCAGATCACGCTTCCCCCCTCGCCGACGGCGCGACTGAACCAGAAGGCGGAGTAGCCGAAGCCGCTGCCGAACTCGAACACCCGCCGCGCACCCACGCACAGCGTCATCACCTCGAGAAAAGCGCCGACGCCGCGCCCGACGATGGGAAAGCGGCGCTCGCGGGCCTCCGCCTCCATTTCGAGCAGGACCGGCTCGTCATGGCGCGCGAGCAGGCCCGCGATGTACGCCTCCGCCCGCGGCTCGGTGGGGCGGAAAGGACCCGATGTATCCGTGGTGGGAACATGCTTGGAAGTCGACACGTCTCGGTGACCTCAGTCGGCCTGCAGAAGGGGTGGATTATAGTGCCGCGCGCGCCGGCGGTACTGCGGCGCGTTACGGCATCACGCCCGCGGCCTCGACGAGCTCGGCGATGCGCTCAGCCAGTATCTCGTAGCCGCGAGCGTCGACGAAGTGGACGTCGTCGCTGAAGATATGATCGCCGCTGCCGTCGGACACGCTCGCCGCCACCAGCGCCTTACGGGCTTTGAACCCGCCTTGCCCCGGCTTGATTGCGGCCAACCCGAATTCACGACGATTTGCGCCGACTCATTTCGGACCTCCCCGGATCTACCCGTACCGCGGCGACACGCGCCGCGGGTGACCGATGCCGATGGCGAGCCGGGCACGACGTGGCACGCCAAGGTGATACCATGGACAGACTTCCTTGCCGTCACGGGAACATGTGCGATGGCACGCGTGGCAGTCGCCGGCTGGCAACACGAAACCAACACGTTCGCACCGCTCAAGGCGGATTTTGCCGCCTTCGAACGGGCCGACGAATGGCCCGCTCTGTGCCGGGGCACGCAGCTTCTGGAGCACACAGGGGGCGTGCACCTCCCCATCACCGGCGCCGTGCAACGGCTGCGCGAGCTGGGACACGAGACCGTGCCGCTGCTCTGGTGTGCCGCCACGCCCTCGGCCCACGTCACGCAGGCGGCTTTCGAACGCATCAGCGACATGCTGCTGCGCGATCTCGAAAGCGCGCTCCCCGTCGACGGCGTCTATCTCGATCTGCACGGCGCCATGGTCTGCGAACACCTCGAGGACGGCGACGGCGAGATACTGCGGCGTGTCCGCGCCACGGTCGGGCGCGCCGTGCCGGTCGTGGCGAGTCTCGACCTGCACGCCAACATCACCGCGGCGATGGTGGCCAACGCCGACGCCCTCGACGCGTACCGCACGTATCCTCACGTCGACATGGGCGCCACCGGGGCGCGCACCGCCGAACATCTTGACGCGCTGCTGACGCAGCGCACACGCTGGCATGCGGCGCTGCGCAAGACCGACTTCCTCATACCGATGAACTGGGGCTGCACGCTGGTGGAACCGGCCGGACCGCTCTACCGCCAGCTGCCGCAACGGGTCGGCGGCGACGTCACGGCGCTGTGTCTGGCCTGCGGCTTTCCGCTGGCCGACATTGCCGAGGTCGGGCCCGCCGTGCTCGCCTACGGCCGCAACGCACGTGCGGCCGAGGACGCAGCGGACGCGCTGCTGGAGGCGGTCGCCGCCTGCGAGGATCGCTTCCACGGCCGCCTCTACGATCCCGCCGAGGCCGCGGCCGCGGCCGTGGGCCTGGCGCGACGGGGTCGCCGGCCGGTAATCCTCGCCGACACGCAGGACAATCCCGGAGGGGGCGGTCCCGGCGACACCACCGGCGTGCTGCGGGCCCTCGTCGAAGCCGGCGCCGAGGAGGCCGTGGTCGGCGTCATCGCCGATGCCGAGGTGGCGGCGGCCGCCCACGCGCACGGCGTCGGGGCCCGCCTGCACGCTCGCCTGGGCGAGAAATCGGCCATGCCGGGCCACGTGCCGTTCGAAGGCACGTTCGAGGTGCTGCGTCTTGGCAACGGGCGCTTTACCGCCACCGGCCCGATGTATCGCGGCGCCCGCATGGAGCTTGGGCCGATGGCGTTGCTCGGGCTCGACGGCGTGCGCGTGGCGGTGGCGTCGAAGCCGGTGCAGGCGGCAGACCAGTCGATCTTCCGGCACGTCGGCGTCGAGCCCCGCGAGCAGCACATCATCGCACTGAAGAGCTCGGTGCATTTCCGCGCCGATTTCCAGCCCCTCGCCGGCGAAATCCTGGTGGTGGCGGCCCCGGGGCCGGTGCGGGCCGACCCCAGCGAGCTGCCCTTTCGCAACGTCCGCCCCGGGCTGCGACTCGGGCCGGGCGTCAGGGCCGCGAGCAGCGACGCGTCCGCGCACCCGGATCTCAGGTCCGGCGCGGACGCGGACGCCGGATCCGCACGATAATGGCCAGCGCCGGCAGCAGCAGCAGCAACTCCAAGCCGACGGTGCGCAGATTGTGCGCGGAGAAGATGTCCAGCAGCACGGCCAGATGGCCGTCTCCCGGGTTACCGTGCTTGACGGCGCCGAGGAAGGTGATCGGCGATATGAAGAAACGCTCGGACAGAGGCCAGAAAAGAGGGATGCCGTAGGGTGCGCGCTCATCAACGGTGACGTAGTCGCCCAGGAGGTGGGAGGCGTAGACGAGAGCGGCCAGCACGCCGACGCGCAGCGGCCGCCTGCTGAATCGTCGCGCAACGACGCCGACACCCGCCCCGAACAGCAACGCCGCGCCGAGCGAGTGCGCTGCGAGGTGATGGTAGCGATTGAGGTCGCCCACGAGCAGACCGGGAAGAAAATCCAGGTCGGCGGCGTTGGCGGCGACAATCACGAGACAGAACGAGCCAGGCCCAAGAGCGCCGATGCTCGCTCGCGGCGCCGACTTGCCCCACGGCCAACCCCATCAAGCTGTGTCCAATCGGTGTCGCCACGACTGCCTCTCGACGCCCGGCAAGTGTATCGATACGCTTGGCGCCGCGAAAGTCAGACCCCCGCCGACACCGACGTGACCCCTTGAGACGGACCGCGCCCGTTACGCCCTCCCCGCAGCCCGAGCGGCTGTGGCATCGCCGCGTCTGGGCGCTGGCCGTGCCCATCATCCTGTCCAACCTCTCCGTGCCGCTGGTCGGCGCGGTGGACACCGCCGTGGTCGGACACCTGCCGGACCCGGTGTACATCGGGGCCGTGGCCCTCGGGGCCGTCATCTTCAATTTTCTCTACTGGGGCTTCGGCTTCCTGCGCATGGGCACAACGGGATTCGTGGCGCAGGCCTACGGCGCGGGCGACGGCATCGAGGTGCGTGCCACGCTGGCGCGCGGGGTGCTGATCGGCGTGATCCTCGGCGCGCTGCTCGTCGCCGTCCAGTCCCCGCTTCTGCACCTGGCGCTGTGGGCCTTCGAGGGCTCGGCGCGGCTCGAGTCCCTGGCCGCCGACTACTACCGCATCCGCATCTGGAGCGCTCCCGCGGCTCTCGTCCACTATGCAGTCCTCGGCACCCTCATCGGCGTGCAGAACACGCGCGCCGCCCTGGCACTGCAACTCGTTCTCAACGGCACCAACGTCGTGCTCGACGTGGTCTTCGTCGTCGGCTTGGGCTGGGGGGTCGAGGGCGTGGCCGCGGCGACGCTCATCAGCGAGTTCATGGCCGCCGCATGCGGCGCGCTGCTGCTGCGTCGCGCCCTGCGGCGCCTGCCGGGCTCCTGGCGGCGCACCCACCTTCTCGACGCGAGCCGCCTGCGGGCGCTGCTGCGAGCCAACGCGAACATCTTCGTACGCACCCTGTGCCTGATCTTCGCCTTCTCGTATTTCACGGCCCAGGGCACCAAGCTCGGCGAGGCGGTGCTCGCCGCCAACGCCGTTCTCATGCACCTGCAGCAGTTTCTCGCCTACGGACTCGACGGCTTCGCCCACGCCGCCGAGGCTCTCGCCGGGGGCGCCTACGGCGCGCGGGACCGGCGGGCATTCCGCGCGGCCGCACGCGCGTCGACACACTGGGCGCTGCTGGTGGCGGTCGTCTACCTGCTCGTCTACGCCGCCCTCGGCACTCAGCTCATCAACCTGTTCACCGGAATCGACGCGGTGCGCAACGAGGCCTACGCTTTCCTGCCCTGGGTGGTGGTCTCGCCGCTGATCTCGGTATGGAGCTTTCAGCTCGACGGCATCTTCATCGGCACGACCCGCACGCGGGAAATGCGCAACGGCATGCTCGTCTCCCTCGCCGTCTACCTGCTGGCGGTTGAGCTGCTTCTGCCCCTGTGGGGAAACCACGGGCTGTGGCTGTCCCTGCTGATTTTCCTGGCCGCCCGCGCGTTCACGCTCGGGATCTTCTATCCCCGCATCGAGCGCTCCCTGTCGCCGCGCCCCTGAGGGGGGAGCGCCGCTACGCGGCCTCGGCGAGCAGAGCACGGGCGCCGTCGACGTAGGCGCCGCGCTTCAAGATGAGATGCCAGCGTCGACCCCCGAGCTGGTGCCACAGATACGCGGCACGCACTCCCGCGAGCAACGCCGTGCGTACCCGATCGACGACGCCGGCATCGGCGAGATGGCCTTCCTGGCCGTGAACCACGATGGGCGGCCGGATGAGGCTCAGGGTCTGCGTGTACAGCCCGGCCAGGCCGGCAAAGAGCTCGGCGCCGAGTGCCTGCAGGCCTTCGCGCGCCTGCAGCTCGCCGAGCTCGCGGCGGATCCGTGCCTGCATCGGCGCGTTCCCGCGCAGCTTGCCCTCGAGCTGCGTCAGGGCCATGACGTAGCCCGCCACCTCCAGGTCGCGGCTGTCGGCGCGCCGGCTCATCTTCGTCACGACGGTGCGCAGCCCGAGATCGACGCCGCCGTAGCCGCCGAACACCGACGCCGTGTCCAGGGCATCGGTGATGAGGATGCTGCGCACGCTGGATGCCATCGCATCGTGATCGGCCTCGCCGGTGCGTGCCAGCTGCTGCGTCAGCACCGCGGCCTGAAACACGCCGGCCAGGGCCACAACCCTGTCGCGATCCATGGCTCGGGCATTCACGGCGTGACGGGGTCGAGCTGCAGCACGCGGCGGTAGAATGCCGTCTCCCGCGCGAGGGCGTCGGCGCGCGTGGCGGCGATACGAAAACCGTGGCCCTCCCCGGCGTACTCCACGTACTCGTGCGCGATACCGTTGCGCTGCAGGGTTTCGACCACTTCGCGCGCGACCTCGAGCGGGACCACCTTGTCCTCCTTGCCCTGAAAGACGATCAGCGCGCTGCGAATCTTGTGCATCTCGAAAATCGGTGAACGCGTGCGGTAGCGGCTTTCGGGGGCGGCCGCGGACGAAGCATCGAAGGTCTCGCCGATGAGGCCGTCGATGTAATGCGCCTCGAACTTGTGCGTCAGCTCCGCCAGCGTGATCAGGCTGCCGATGCCGTAATAGCAGGCGCCTGCCCGGAAGGCATCGGGGTGCCGGGTCAGCAGGCGCAGCACCGTATAGCCCCCGGCGCTCGTGCCGCGCACACACACCCGCTCGCCGTCGACGTAGCCCTGCTCCACGACGTAGCGCACTGCCGCGACGATGTCGCTGACGTCCACCTCGCCCCAGCCGCCGAGCAGCCCCTGGCGGTAGGCGCGGCCGTGGCCGCTGCTGCCGCGGTAGTTGACGTCGAGCACGGCGTAACCCAGCGTCGTCCAGTACTGCTTCGCGACGTTGAACGCCGGCGTGCTGCGCGCCGTCGGCCCCCCGTGGATCACCACCAGCAGCGGCGGCAGCGTTGCCGGCAAGGGCTCGAATCGGGAATTGCGGGGCGCGTAGAAATAAGCATGCGCGCTGGCCCCGTCGCCGGTGGCGTATCGCAGCGGCTGCGCCGCGCTGACGTCGACGGCCTTCATGACCGCGGGCGATCGCTTCAGCACACGGATATCGCCACCGTCGGCGTCCAGGCACAGGAGCACCGGCTCGCTGTTTGCGTCGGCCGCCATCATCAGCACGCGCATGCCTCTTCCCGCGTCATCCTGCGCCGCTCGGAAACCCGGGCTGAGCTGACTGAATTCCAGGTAGTCGCCCGCGAGCGCCCGCGCCACTCCCGAGGCGATATCCACCCGGACCAGTTCGTCGCCGCGGGCCCCCGTGCGCACGGCCAGCAGCTCTGCCGGGCCGATGCCGGTCAGGCGTGTGTGGCCAAAGACCCAGTGGGGTTCACCGTATTCGGCAAGTTCGGCGGTGACACGCCGAACCGCGCCGTCGCGGTAGCAATGGATGTTCCAGAAATTTTCCGGGTCCGACTCGGGCGCACCCTGGCGATCCATAGCGAAATAGAGCGAGCCCTCGGCATCGAAGAGCAGCTGACACACGGAATGCTCGTCCCCGCCGACGACGACGGTGACGTCGTCGAGAACGATCCGCTCAGTGCCCGCACGCAGCACGCCGCAGAGCACGGCCGAGCTGTCCCAGGGCATGGCCGGGTGGTTCCACTGGATCCACGCGAGCCGGCGCGCGTCGGGCGAGAGCACGGGATTGGCGACGAAGTCGCAGCCCGTCACCAGCTCGGTGGGCTCGCGTACCGGTATGGCGCCATCGCGAGGGTCGATGTGCATAGCCCCGATCGAGTTCGACGGCGGGGCGCCGCCGCGCTGGCACTCGTAGACGAACACGAGCAAGGTGCCGTCAGCGCTCGCCTGAACATCCGCGTAGCGACCCACCGAGCCGTCAGCGTTGCGAGAAGGCGTCAGCGGCTCGGGAACGGCAAACGGATCGAGCCGCTGCCGGTACAGGCGCTGATCGGTGAAGTGACTGAAGATAACGTGCTCTCCGCTCAGCACGAAGCAGCGTCCGCCGTACTCGTGGACACGCGTGCGGACATTGAACCCCTCGGGCGTGATCGTGGTCTCGCTGCCGTCGTCCTCCTGGCGCACGAGCACGAAACGACCGCCCTCCTGAGCGCGTGACTCCAGCCAGTAGACGTGCCCGCCGTGCCATTGCGGGTACATGGGCGATGAGGGTCGGGAGAACAGCTCCTCGAGCGAGAAGGGACTCTCCCAGGTGCCGTAGGCCGCCCTCCCCCGCATCGGCCTCAGGTCGGCACGCCGTCGAGGTTGGCGCCGCGCTGAGCGTGGCCGGACGGCGGCGTCACGAGCTCGGCGCCAGTCCGCGCACCGTGGAGATGTCCAGGCGGCTGCCCCGCGGGGACAGGGCGTGATCGGCAAAAAAGCCGCGTCGCGCTTCGAGGGCATAGCGATAGGGAGCGTCGACGCCGTAGACCCGACGCGCCGTGTCGCGGTGCTCTTGCATCTGCACCACGTCGAGAAAGCGGCCTTCGGCGGATATAAAGGCGATGTCGAGGGGAGCGTGCACGTTCCAGACATGGAACGCCGCGCTCTGGTTGCGCTCGAACACGAACAGAATATAGCCGGCTTCGATGTGCTCGGGACAAAGGTGCTGAAAACCGCCGGCGCGCTCGACGGCGTCGTCGGCCACCTTTGTCGTGATCCAGACCGACTTGCGCTCGTCGTTCACCAGTCGGACCGACTTCGTCTGCATTTTCTCCCACGCGTCGGTGCTGGACCGGCAATCGCCTCGCAGAGCAAGGCCCGGTGTGCAACCCCACAAGAGCACGGGCCACAGCAGCAGGGCCGCGCGAATTGCCGGCGCGCCTTTGCGCCGGGTGCGGGCGTTCAGCCACACGCCTGTGCGCCGAGCGCGGGCAGCGTCGCCGCGATGACGGCGCACACGCGTCCCACCTGCTCCGCGGTCAACTCCGGGAAGATCGGCAGGGAGAGCACCTCGCGCGCGGCTTTTTCGCTGCGGGGCAGGTCTCCCGGCGCGTAACCGAGGTCCGCGTAAGCGGGCTGAAGGTGCAAAGGCAGGGGATAGTAGACCGAGTTGCCGATACCGCGATCGCCGAGCGCCTGGCGCACGCCGTCGCGCCCGGCCAGACGCACGCTGTACGAATTGAAGACGTGCTCCACCTGCTGGGGACGCGTGGGGACCACCACATCCAGCCCCCGCAGGGCTTCGTCATAGAGCGCGGCCACCGCCTGGCGCCCGCGGATGGCGTCGGCGATGTCGCGCAGCTTGATGCGCAGCACCGCGGCCTGGATCTCGTCGAGGCGGCTGTTGAAACCGATACAGTCGTGGATGAAAGCGGCGCTGGCGCCGTGGTCACGCAGGCGCCGGATGCGTTGCGCCAGGGCATCGTCGTTGGTGGTGACGGCGCCGCCATCGCCGTAGCAGCCGAGCACCTTGGTCGGATAGAAGCTGAAGCAGCCGGTGAGCCCCGCGGAGCCCACGCGTCCCTGCGGCGAGGTGGCGCCGAACGCCTGTGCGCAGTCCTCGATGAGCGCGAGCCCGTGCCTGTCCGCGATGTCGGACAGCGCCGCCAGCTCCGCCGGGCAGCCGAACAGATGCACCGGGACGATGGCACGCGTGCGCTCGGTGATGCACTGCTCCACGATGCTCTCGTCGATGTTGAGCGTGTCCTCGCGTATGTCGGCGAAAACCGGTTTGGCGCCAAGCTGACTGACGACTTCCGCAGTGGCGAAAAAGGTAAACGGCGTGGTGATGACCTCGTCACCGGGCCCAACGCCCGCCGCCCGCAACGACAACACCAGCGCGTCGGTTCCGTTGGCCACACCGATGGCGTGCCGGGTGCCGACGTAATCGGCGAGTTCCTCTTCGAAGCGGGCGACATTGGGTCCCAGAATGAATTGACCCGTCTGGCCCATGTGCCGAATCGCGTCCAGCCACTCCGCTTCGAGCTTCCGATACTGCTCAGAAAGATCGAGGAACGGGACCTGCTCTAGCTCAGACATGGTATGTGAATCGTCTCCTTGACTTGCTCGGCGACCCTCAGCGCCTCGATCCCGTCTCGGCCCGTGACCAGAGGCACCCCACCCCGCCTCACGGTCTGGACGAAATGCTCGAGCTCCGCGTCGAGCGGAGGCTTGGGCGTCACACGATGCTGTTCGGTGATGAGCTGCGGATACCTGTTGCCTTCCCTCTCGCCGGTGCGAACCACTTCGATCTGCTGGGCGCTGAAATCGAGCGCCTGATAGCTGTGCCGGGAAAACACCCGTATACGGCGGAATTTCTTCGTCGACACGCGGCTCGCGGTGACGTTCGCCACGGCCCCGTTGGCGAACTCAAGACGCGCATTGGCGATGTCGATGTGCTCAGTGATCACCGGGGAGCCGACGGCGGAGATACGGCTGAGCTCCGCGTTCACCAGGAGCAGCACGATATCGATATCGTGAATCATCAGATCGGTAACGACGTCGACATCGGTGGCCCGTTCGACGAACGTGCCGAGCCGGTGCACCTCGATGAACACGGGTTCGTCGACCAGCTCGGCGAGGGCCATTACGCCTGCGTTGAAGCGCTCGAGGTGACCGATCTGCAGAATCGCGCCGCTGTCGTCCGCGGCGGCGAGGATGGAGGCGGCTTCGGCCACCGTCGACGCCATGGGCTTCTCCAGCAGCGTGTGCACACCCTTGCGCAGAAAGGCCTCTGCCACCTCGCGATGCGCGCTGGTGGGCACAGCCACGCTGACGGCGTCGACCTTGTCGACGAGCTCCCTCGCATCCGTGCAGGCGCTGCAGCCGTGGCGCCCCGCCACGCTTCGTGCAACCTCGGCGTCGATGTCGGCGACGGCCACCAGCTCGACGTCGTCCATGGTGGCGTAGATGGCGGCATGGATGCTGCCCAGGTAGCCGACGCCGACCACGCCAACCCGCAGCGGCGCCGTCATCGCGACCCGCCTCCGGGCGCGGCGGCGGCGGGCGTGCGCCGGGCGGCGGCCGGCCGCCTGAGGCGACGGGGTGCCGGCCGACGCGATGCCATGTGATCGAGACGTGTCATCGTTGGTGCTGGTTTCGCTGACAACGCTGCGTGTCGAGTCGACGCCTTTGCGGGGCGCCCCGGCGCGGCACAGCCGAAGCGGGCCGCGTTCTTGCGCAACCCGCGAGCGGGGGCGAAAAGCCGTGCGGGAAGCAAGCGGGCGCTTTTCTGACGGGTTCGCGGCGGTCGTTGGACGGAGAAATTATAAACCAACGTCCCCGCCGCGCAGAAGGAGATCCGCCGCCGTGCGGCGACGCCCGGCCGGCGCCACGCCCCGCCAGGGGTATCCGCCGGCAACCTCAATCGAGGGCGCGCAGCGCCGCGATGCGCTCCTCGAGCGGCGGGTGGGACATCAACAGGCGTCTGAGCCCCGCGCCGACGTTGCCGGAGATGCCGAAGGCCGCAAGCTGATCCGGCAGATGAGGCCGCTCGAGCCCGGACTTCAGACGCTCCAGAGCCGCGACCATGTTGCTGCGACCGGCAAGCTCGGCTCCGCCCGCATCGGCGCGGAACTCGCGTTGTCTGCTGAAGTACATGACGAGGAGGCTGGCCAGCATGCCGAGGACCATCTCCGCGACGAACACCGTCACCCAGAAGCCAATACCGTGACCGCGCTCGTTGCGGAACACGACGCGGTCCACGGTCTGACCGATCACCCGTGAGAGAAATATGACGAAGGTGTTGACCACGCCCTGGATTAGGGCAAGCGTGATCATATCGCCGTTGGCTACGTGCGAGACCTCGTGCCCCAGCACGGCCTCGACCTCTTCGCGGTTCATCTCCCGCAGCAGGCCCGTGCTGACGGCCACGAGCGCCTTGTTGCGATTCATGCCCGTGGCGAACGCGTTCATGTCGGGTGCATCGTAGACCGCCACCTCCGGCATACCGATACCGGCTCGCTCGGCCTGGCTCTTCACGGTCTCCACGAGCCAGCGCTCGTCGGGTGAGCGCGGGCTCTGAATCACTTGTGCCCCGGTAAAGCGCTTCGCGGTCCATTTCGATATCGCCAGCGACACGAACGCCCCGCCCATGCCGAACAGCGCCGCAAAGATCAGCAGGGAATTGTAGTTGAGCCCGTATTCGTTCAGGTAAGGGGCGATGCCCAACAGGCGCATGGAGACACTCAGCACCACAAGCACGGCCAGGTTGGTGATCACGAAGAGAACTATGCGCTTCATCGATTAGCCCGCATCGTTGGGTTACAATTGCGGTCACGAGTCGCTGCGAATTCTACAACATACTCGGCACGGCAGAGGATCCGGGCCGCATCACGGCGGCGCACAGCACGATGGACCAGGACGATCAGATAAGGCGGGTGCACGCGGATTTCATCCGGCTCGTGGTGCGTGCCTGCTCGAACCGCGAGGAGCGACCGCAGCTCGAGGACGTGCTGCACAGCGCCGAGCAGAACGGCTGGATCGACGCCGTGCGGGCGGTGCGTCAGATCGTCGGCGGGCGCCGCGACGCGGAGATCCTGAGCGGTCTCGACGAAGAGGACCGGGCGATCGTCTCGGCCGTTCTCGAGGGCCTGCAGGACCCGTCCACGCTGCCCCCGGTGGCCAGGCCCAACCCCTCCTTCGCCGCACCGGGGCTCGCCTCCATCATCGCCGCCGCCGCCCGCGGCGACGCGCGCGCTCTGAACGGCCTGGCCAACATGGGCGAGCAGATGTCGACCACGGGGGGCGAGATGGCCCAGCTGGCCGCCACCTTTCGCCGCCTCGTCAACGGCGAACGCGACCCGGATGTGCTGACGGCGGGCATGAGCCAGAAGAGCCGCGTGCTCATGCTGGCGGTGCTCGAAGAGCTGGGCCGGCTCGATCGTCACTGATGAGCGCCGACGGCCGATGGCGGCGCCGCACCGGGGCGCAATCACGCTGCCCCCGAGGCCGGGCGCGACGCCGGCGCAGCACCCGCGGCACGACGAGGAGCGGGCCGTTCCGGCCCGCGGCGAGCGTGCGCACCGCGCCCTCGTGATTCTCGAAAGAGCACGCGCCTGAGGTGATTCTGGCCATACGACAGTTCTTCGAGAAGCACCTCGACAGCCCACAACCGGATGGGAGCGAAGAGGCCGGGCAGCGCTTGCGCCTGGCGAGCGCTGCGCTGCTGATCGAGATGGCGCGCGCGGACTACGAAACCCGCGATTCCGAGATGCGGCGCATCACCGCCGCCGTCAGCACGACATTCGGCCTCGATGCCGAGGCGACCAAACAGCTGCTCGAGCTTGCCGATGCGCAGGCGCGATCGGCCACCAGCCTGCACGGATTCACCTCGCTGATCAACGAGCACTGGCCGCTGGAGAGCAAGATCAAGCTGATCGAGCTGATGTGGCAGGTGGCCTACGCGGATGCCGAAATCGACAAGCACGAGCACCACCTGATGCGCAAGATGGTGCGGCTGCTCTACGTCCCTCACTCCGACTACATTGCCGCGAAAATGCGCGCCAAGGCAGCGGTTCTGGGCGGGGAGTGAGGAGCGCGGCGGGTCGCCCGGCCCCTCAGTGATAGGACGACGCCCGGCAACGCAGGCGTCGCAGACTCTCCTCGATTTCGTCCGTCAGCTTACGATCTGTACGCGCATCGAGCGCAGCCCTCATGCGCTCCAGATCTGTGATCGCGCCGCGGTAGCACTCGCTCGACTCGTACACTCTGGCGCGGTCACGCAGGTCAACGAGGGAGTCTGGATCGAGCGCGAGTATGCGTTCGATGGCGCTCAGCGCGCGCGCGCGATCCCCCCGATCGAGGTAAATCCGCTTCAGGTTGCGCAGAATGCGGGCGAGGATGTCCTTCTTGCCGACCGCCGCCAGGAGCGCCGGGCAGTCCCCTATCGAGGGGGCGTCGTCGCCGTAGACCCGGCGCAGCAGGCGATTGAGCTGGTCGGCACCGAGTGAGTCTCCCCGCGCGAAGGGGTCGACGACGACATTGCCGTCACCGACGCGCCACTTCACCAGAAAGTGGCCGGGAAAACCCACGCCGACGACGGGCAGATCCAGGCGTTCGGCAACGTCGAGGTAGATGACCGACAACGTTATCGGGATGCCGAGCCGCCGGTCCATCACCTCGTTGAGATAGCTGTTGCGCGGATCGTAGTAATCGCCGGCGTTGCCGCCGAAGCCCTCTTCCTCGAACAGGCAACGATTGAGCGCCGTGATCGCGGCGAAGGTATCGCTGCCCGCCTCGAGCACGTTGCCGACCCGGTCGGCGAGCTCCGTGAGGCGCTGGACGTAGGCCGCGACATCGAGCGTCGGGTATTCCTCCTGCGCGATGAGCAGGGCGCTCTCGGCCAGACCGAGCGCGTCGTCTTCCGTCGCAGCGATACCGGACCACGGCGCGAGCGTCGATGTGGTCATCGGGCAAGGGTGGACCCGTGCGAGTTCGTCTTCGATGGCCACCCCGGAGATCGCGGTCGCAAGGAATACCCGAGCGCGGCACGAGAAACGCCCATCGCCTCAGAACGGAATGTCGTCGTCGAAGTCGTCGCCTTCGGCGGCCGCGCCCGCGCCCTTCGACGCCGGCTTCGACTGGTCGAACTCGTCGAAGTCCGCCGGCGGCGCGGCGCCGGCCCCGGACCGCGAGCCCAGCATCTGCATGTCGTTGGCCACGATCTCCGTGGTGTAACGATCCGCGCCGCTCTGATCCTGCCACTTTCGTGTCTGCAGGCGCCCCTCGACGTAGACCTGTGAGCCCTTTTTCAGGTACTCGGAGGCGATCTCGGCGAGACGGCCGAAGAACACGACCGTGTGCCACTCCGTCTCCTCTTGGCGCTCATTGGTCTGCTGGTTGGTCCAGGAACGAGTTGTCGCCAGTCTGACGTTGGCGATCGCGCGCCCGTTCGCGGAATAGCGCACCTCCGGGTCGCGTCCGAGGTTGCCGATCAGGATTGCCTTGTTGACGCCTCTTGCCATTGTTCTCCCCTCGCTTGTCGTCCCTGTGGGATCAACCGCTCTCCTTGCGCGGCGGCGCAGACACGACCGCACCGCCCGTGAACTCTCGGAGCAGTCGATTATCGAATCGGCCTCGCTCCACCTTCAAGTATGCCACACCCTCGCGTGCGATAACTGTGACATCCACCACCCCGGGGAGGCGCTGCAGGCGTGCGGCCAGAGACTCGCCGTCGGCGGCCTCGAGGCGTCCGACCGCAAGCTCGACGCTGTCGTGCAGTCCGCGAGCCGGCGCCAGAACGGCGACAACGAGCCATACCAGGCTCAACAGGGCGCAGAACACGAACACCCCCGCGACGCCGAAGGCGCCGTAGACGAGGCCGCCGCCGGCGCCGCCGGCAAAGACGCCCATGAACTCGAAGCTGTTGTAGACCCCGAGGGCGGTGCCTTTGGCGCGCGGCGCAGCCACCCGCGACACCGTCGCGGGCAGCATCGCCTCGAGGGAGTTGAAGCCGACGAAGAAGACCCATATGCCCAGCAGCAGGCCGGCGAGAGAATCGTGGGCGAAGTAGAGCACGATCTGGCTCAGCAGCAGGATCGCGATCGCCACGCTCAGCAGCGGTCGCGCCAGCGCTGCGCGTGCGCTCAGTAGCACCAAGGGCACCATGCCGACGAGCGACAGCGCCAGCACCGGCACATAGACCTTCCAGTGCTCCCCCGCGGCGAGTCCGGCGCTGCGGGCGAGAACCGCGGGAACCACCACGAACAACGCCGTCAGCACCGCATGCAGAACGAAGATGCCGACATCGAGCCGCATCAGCTCACCGTCGCGCAGCACACCGGAGATGCGGGAAAACACCGGCGCTTCGGCGTCCCGCCGGGCGCGCACCGGTGTCGGCACGACGAACCAGAGTACGGGCAGCGCCGCCAGGGCGAGCACCAGCGTCAGCCAGAAGATACCGGGGACGCCGATCCGGCCCTCCAGCAGCGGCCCGAGCACGAAGGCGGCGGCAAACATCAGGCCGATGGTGCCGCCGATCACGGCCATCGCCTTGGTGCGCTGCTGCTCGCGGGTGACGTCGGCGGCGAGCGCCAGCACGGCGGCGGCAATGGCGCCCGCGCCCTGCAGAGCGCGGCCTGCGATCACGCCCGCGATGGAGTCCGAGGCGGCGGCCACGGCACTGCCGGCAGCAAAGACGACGAGCCCGGCCGCGATGATGCGCTTGCGACCGAAACGATCGGACAGCATGCCGTAAGGGATCTGCAGCAGCGCCTGGGTGAGGCCGTAAGCCCCGAGGGCAACGCCGATGAGAAACGGAGTCGCACCGTCGAGATGCTCGGCGTAAAGCGCGAAAACCGGCAGGATCAGGAACAGGCCGAGCATACGCAGGCCGAAGATGCCGGCCAGACCGGCAACGGCGCGTCGCTCGACCCGGTTCATCGGGTCGCGGCTCAAGAGGTGGGTCTTCTTTTGCGTCGGCGAATTAAGCCGGCGTATAGTAGCAAAGTTTTACTCCGGCCCACGAATCCAGATGCGCTCCATTCACATCCGCGGCGCACGCACGCACAACCTCAAGAACATCGACCTCGATCTGCCGCGGGACCGACTGACCGTGATCACGGGATTGTCCGGCTCCGGCAAGTCCTCGCTCGCTTTCGACACCATCTATGCGGAGGGCCAGCGACGGTATGTGGAGTCGCTGTCGACCTACGCCCGGCAGTTTCTGGCGCTGATGGAAAAACCCGACGTCGACCTCATCGAAGGCCTCTCCCCGGCCATCAGCATCGAGCAGCGGGCGGCGTCACACAATCCACGCTCCACCGTCGGCACCGTCACCGAGATCTACGATTATCTGCGCCTGCTGTTCGCCCGCGTGGGCGAGCCGCGCTGTCCCACGCACCAGGTTCCGCTCGAGGCGCAGACGATCAGCCAGATGGTGGACCACGTCATGGGTCTTGCGCAGGGGACGCGCCTGCTGCTGCTCGCGCCCGTGGTGCAGGACAGAAAGGGCGAGTACCAGCAGCTGCTGAGCGGCTTGCACGCCCAGGGCTTCGTGCGCGCGCGCATCGACGGTAAGCTCATCGAGCTCGAGACACCGCCCTCTCTGGCCAGGAACACAAGACACACGATCGAGGTCGTCGTCGACCGTGTGGTCGTGCGGCCGGGTCACGAGCAGCGACTGGCGGAGTCGTTCGAGACCGCGCTCGGTCTCGCCGACGGGCGCGCCAAGATCGTCGTTCTGCCCTCCGAGCAGGCGCCGGCGGAGACCGAATCCGTTTTCTCGGCGCGTTTCGCCTGCCGCTTCTGCGGTTACAGCCTGAGCGAGCTCGAGCCGCGCATGTTCTCGTTCAACAATCCCGCCGGGGCGTGCGGCGAGTGCGACGGGCTGGGTGTGCGCCAGTTCTTCGATCCCGAGCGCATCGTGCACGACCCCTCGCTCAGCCTGGCCGCCGGAGCCATTCAGGGCTGGGACCGTCGCAACGCCTTCTACTTCAACCTGCTGCAGTGCCTCGCCCGGCACTACGACTTCGACATCAACACGCCCTTCGAGGCGATCCCGCCGCGGGCAAGAGAAGCCATTCTCCACGGCAGCGGCGAGGAGGTGATCGAGTTCACCTACCTGCGACACAGCGGACGCGGGGCGCGCCGCAAACACCCGTTCGAAGGCGTCATCCCCAATCTCGAGCGGCGCTATCGCGACTCGGATTCGGTGGCACTGAAGGAGGATCTCGCGCGGTTCATCGGCACGCGCCCCTGTGTGAGCTGTGCGGGCAGCCGCCTGCGCGAGCAACCCCGGCACGTCTTCGTCAACGAGCGTGGCATTCACGAGATCACGGGGATGTCGGTCGGGCGCGCGCTCGAGTTCTTTGAAGACCTCGGGCTGACGGGCCGGCGCGCCGAGATCGCGGCCAAGATCGTCAAGGAGGTGCAGGCACGGCTCGGCTTCCTCGTCAACGTCGGCCTCGACTACCTCACCCTCGATCGCGCCGCCGAGACACTCTCCGGCGGCGAGGCACAGAGAATACGACTGGCCTCCCAGATCGGCTCCGGCCTGGTCGGCGTCATGTACATCCTCGACGAGCCCTCAATCGGGCTGCATCAGCGCGACAACGGCCGCCTTCTGGACACCCTCTACAAGCTGCGCGATCTGGGCAACACGATCATCGTCGTCGAGCACGACGAGGAAGCCATCCGCAGCGCCGATTACGTCATCGACCTCGGACCCGGCGCCGGCACCCGCGGCGGTCGCGTCATCGCCCAGGGCCGCCCCGAGCAGATCGAGGCCAGCGCCGCCTCGCTGACCGGCCAGTACCTGGCGGGAAGCCGTCGCATCGCGCTGCCGCAACGGCGCACCGCGCCGGACGAGGCCCTCGAAGTGGTCATCCGCGGCGCGCGCGGCCACAACCTGAAGAACATCGACGTGACCATCCCGATCGGGTTGATGACCTGCGTGACCGGCGTTTCGGGCTCGGGGAAGTCGACGCTGATCAATCAGACACTGTTCCCGGCGGCGGCTCAGCGATTGCAGGGCGCCCGCATGACGCCGGCGCCCCACGACACGGTGACCGGTCTCGAGCATATTGACAAGGTCATCGACATCGATCAGAGCCCCATCGGCCGCACCCCGCGCTCCAATCCCGCAACCTACACGGGGCTGTTCACGCCGATTCGCGAGCTGTTCAGCAACACGCAGGAGGCGCGGTCCCGGGGCTATCGGCCGGGACGGTTCTCGTTCAACGTGCGCGGCGGGCGCTGCGAAGCGTGCCAGGGAGACGGTCTGGTGAAGGTCGAGATGCATTTTCTGCCGGACGTCTACGTCGCCTGCGACGTTTGCAAGGGGGCACGCTACAACCGGGAGACGCTGGACGTACGCTACAAGGGCAGGAGCATCAGTGAAGTGCTGGAGATGACCGTCGAGGACGCGGCGGGCTTCTTCCGGGCGGTGCCCGCCATCAACCGCAAGCTGGAGACGCTGCTGGACGTCGGCCTGGGCTACGTGCAGCTGGGCCAGAGCGCCACCACGCTCTCGGGCGGAGAAGCGCAGCGCATCAAGCTTGCGCGCGAGCTCTCCAAACGCGACACCGGCAAAACGCTCTACGTTCTCGACGAGCCCACCACCGGCCTGCACTTCCACGACATCGGCCACCTGCTGAGCGTGCTGCAGCGCATTCGAGACCACGGCAACACCGTCGTCGTGATCGAGCACAATCTCGACGTCATCAAGACCGCCGACTGGGTCGTCGATCTCGGCCCGGAGGGCGGCGAGGGCGGCGGCCGCGTCGTTGCCTGCGGTACCCCGGAGGACGTCGCCGCCGTCGAGTCTTCTCACACCGGCACGTATCTGCGCCGGGTGCTGGCCGCCGCCGCCGGCCGCCGGCTCGGGACCGGCTGACGCTGCCACACCCGCGCCGGCGGCGGGCGGCGCATGCGCGTCGCCTGCGCGGCCGGCGAGCCGCGGAGATGATAGAATTCGCCCATCACCACGCACGACGACGCCGTGGGCGTCGAGGGCCCGGGCGCCGGCAACGCGGCGGGTACGGACACCGTGCGCAGCGGCTGGCCGACGGCCGCGCGCCGCCTCCCACACGGTGCGGCCTTCGCGGCAGGAGTCTCGCAGATCATGAACCAGAGGATCACCGAAGACATCGATTTCGCCGAGACCCAGGAGTGGCTCGACGCGCTCGAGGCGGTCATCGACCGCGAGGGCCAGGAGCGCGCCCACTACCTGCTCGAGGCGCTCATCGACAAGGCGCGCCGCTCCGGAAGCTACATTCCGTTTCGCGCCACCACCGCTTACCTGAACACGATTCCCGCCGCCCAGGAGGAGCGCAGCCCCGGAGACGCCGCCATCGAGTGGCGCATCCGCTCCCTCATACGCTGGAATGCGGTGGCGATGGTGATGCGGGCCAATCGCACCTCCTCGGAGCTGGGCGGGCACATCGCGAGCTTCGCCTCTTCGGCGACGCTCTACGACGTCGGCTTCAATCACTTCTGGCACGCGCCGTCGCCGGAGCACGGCGGCGATCTCATCTTCATACAGGGCCATTCCGCTCCCGGCATCTATGCACGCGCCTATCTGGAGGGCAGGCTGAGCGAGGACGACCTGTCCGGCTTCCGTCAGGAGGTGGACGGCAAGGGCCTGTCCTCCTATCCGCACCCGTGGCTGATGCCCACTTTCTGGCAGTTCCCCACCGTGTCCATGGGCCTTGGCCCGATCATGGCGATCTATCAGGCCCGCTTCATGAAGTACCTGCACAATCGCGGCCTGCTGGACACGGACCGGCGCAAGGTCTGGGCGTTCGTGGGCGACGGCGAGATGGACGAGCCCGAGTCCATCGGCGCCATATCGCTGGCCGGGCGGGAGCGGCTCGACAACCTGGTGTTCGTCATCAACTGCAACCTGCAGCGCCTCGACGGCCCGGTGCGCGGCAACGGCAAGATCATCCAGGAGCTCGAAGGCGAGTTCCGCGGCGCCGGCTGGAACGTCATCAAGGTGATCTGGGGCTCGTACTGGGACCCGCTGCTGATGCGCGACACCAAGGGCCTGCTGCGCAAGCGCATGGAGGAGGCCGTCGACGGCGAGTACCAGGCCTTCAAGGCCAAGGGCGGCGCCTACACCCGCGAGCACTTCTTCGGCAAGTACCCCGAGCTCAAGGCCATGGTGTCCAACATGACCGACGAGGACATCTGGCGATTGAATCGCGGTGGTCACGACCCGCACAAGATCTACGCTGCCTACGCCGCAGCGGTCGCACATGAGGGACAACCGACGGTCATTCTCGCCAAGACGGTAAAGGGCTACGGCATGGGAGAGTCCGGGGAAGGGCAGAACATCACCCACCAGCAGAAGAAGATGGGGGGAGATGCTCTGAGTGCCTTTCGCGATCGCTTCAACATCCCGCTCTCCGATCAGGAGATCGCCGAGGCGCCTTTCTACCGCCCCGCCGACGACAGCCCCGAGATCGCCTACATGCGCGAGCGCCGCGAAGCACTCGGCGGCTCCTTGCCGGCCCGGCGCACCGAGTGTGAACCGCTGGCGGTGCCGCCGCTTTCCGCCTTCGAGTCTCAGCTCAAGGGAAGCGGTGAGCGGGAGATCTCGACGACCATGGCGTTCGTGCGCATCCTGGCGGCGCTCACCCGCGACAAGAGCATCGGCCCGCGCGTCGTGCCGATCGTGCCCGATGAGTCGCGCACCTTCGGTATGGAGGGCATGTTCCGCCAACTCGGCATCTACTCGCCCTTCGGCCAGCTCTACGAGCCCGAGGATGCCGACCAGCTCATGTTCTACCGCGAGGACAAGAAGGGGCAGGTACTGCAGGAGGGCATCAACGAGGCGGGGGGGCTCTGCTCCTGGATGGCGGCGGGCACGGCCTACAGCAACCACGGCATCAACATGGTGCCTTTCTACATCTTCTACTCGATGTTCGGCTTTCAGCGCGTCGGCGACCTCGCCTGGGCGGCCGCCGACATGCAGGCGCGCGGCTTCCTGATGGGCGGCACCGCCGGGCGCACGACGCTGGCCGGCGAGGGCCTGCAGCACCAGGACGGCCACAGCCACCTGCTCGCCTCGACGATCCCCAACTGCGTCGCCTACGACCCCGCCTACGCCTACGAGCTCGCGGTCATCATTCACGAAGGGCTGCGGCGGATGTTCGAGCGCCAGGAGAACGTCTACTACTACATCACCTGCATGAACGAGAACTACGCCCATCCGGCCATCCCCGAAGGCGCGCAGGAGGGCATCCTGCGGGGCATGCATCGCGTGCGCAAGGCCACGCGCGGCCGTAAGAAGAGGCCCAAGGTGCAGCTTCTCGGCGCCGGCACCATCCTGCGGGAGGTGCTCGCCGCCGCGGAGCTGCTCGAGCAGGATTTCGACGTGTCGTCGGACGTGTGGAGCGTCACCAGCTTCAACGAGCTGGCCCGTCAGGGGCGCGACGCGGAGCGCCACAACACCTTGCATCCCGAGAGCGGTCGCCGGCGCGTCGCCTACGTCAGCAAGTGCCTCGCCGACGAGGACGGACCGGTGGTCGCCGCCACCGATTACGTACGCAGCTACGCGGAACAGATTCGCGCCTACGTGCCCCAGCGCTACGTGGTTCTCGGCACGGACGGCTTCGGCCGCAGCGATACCCGCGCGAAGCTGCGCGCGTTCTTCGAGGTCAATCGTCACTACATTGCCGTGGCCGCGCTCAAGGCACTGGCCGATGACGACGCGCTGCCCACGTCCGCCGTCGTCCAGGCACTCGAGAAGTATGCGATCGACCCCGACAAACCGAACCCGATCACGGTCTAGGCGAGCCGCAGCGCCGGGGAGACTCACCGCGTCCGTCAGGAAAGCAGTGACCAATGGGTAGCGTCACAGAGGTTCTGGTGCCGGACATCGGCGATTTCGCCGATGTCGACGTCATCGAGGTACTGGTCTCGCCGGGGGATACGGTGAATGCGGAAGATCCCCTGATCACGCTGGAGAGCGACAAGGCCACCATGGACGTGCCGTCGCCGTCGGCGGGGGTCGTGAGAGAGGTTCGCGTAGGCGTCGGCGACAAGGTCTCCGAGGGCGTACCGATAGTGACACTGGAGTCCGCTGCCGCCGCCTCGTCCAGCGAGCCGGCGGCGGCGCCGGCGAGCGCACCGACACCCGCTGCGGCCGTCGCACCGCCAGCCTCCCCGGCGGCGACGGTGACAGCCGCCCAGCGGGTGGCCGTCACCGTCCCCGACATCGGCGACTTCGCCGACGTCGAGGTCATCGAGGTGCACGTCGGCGAGGGCGACACCGTCGCCGCCGAGGACCCGCTCATCACGCTGGAGAGCGACAAAGCCACCATGGACGTGCCGTCGCCGGCGGCCGGGGTGGTGTCACAGCTGCAGGTGCGGGTGGGCACCAAGGTCTCCCAGGGCTCTGCGGTGCTCGTGCTCACACCCGCGGGCGCGGAGGCACCGACGGCGGCGGCAGAGCCGCCCGTCGCGGCAAAGCCCGAGACGCCGGCGGCGCCCGCCTCGGGACAGGCTGAAGAGGCAGAGCCGCCGGGGCAGGCCCCCGAACCGCCGGCGCCGCCGCCGTCTCTGCCGCCGCCGGTGGAGAAGGCCGGCGTGGCGCCGGCCCACGCGAGCCCGGGCGTGCGCCGCTTCGCACGCGAGCTCGGCGCCGACCTCGCGCAGATCCGGGGCGGTGGCCCGAAAGGCCGCATCCTGAAAGACGACGTTCAGGCCTACGTCAAGAGCCGGCTCGCGCAGGAGGCGGCTCCCGCACCGCCCCCGGGGTCCGGCATTCCGCCCATGCCGGAGGTGGATTTCTCCAGGTTCGGCGACGTCGAGCTCAAGCCGTTGCCGCGCATCAAGCG
>JABAOH010099538.1_pt1 | contig 129507 bp, 122 predicted proteins | sample 7062181 | NCBI WGS metagenome assembly JABAOH01 (sample SAMN14538630, study PRJNA623070) | marine sediment metagenome | biome: marine biome [ENVO:00000428]; feature: marine pelagic biome [ENVO:01000023]; material: deep marine sediment [ENVO:00002113]; isolation source: pool of 5 deep marine...
GCCGGGCACGCGGCTGATCGTCACCGACGCAGCAGGCTGGCGCATCGCTGCGAGTGGCAGCCCCACTACCCAGCCACCTGATACCCAAGGCGCCGGATCCGGCTGGCTGCGCTTTGCTTATGGCACCCTCGTCGAGTCCGGGGAATCGGCCGAGTTTGCGGCGCCCGACCCGAGTGGCAGGGAGCAAGGCGACTACGTCGTGCGAGCCCTCGCGGGCGAGCAGTCGGCCGGATGGTTCCGCAGCGCTGAAAGTGGCCGCGCTATCGTTGCGGTCGCGCAACCTGTCGTCGCCGACGGCCAGGTGATCGGGGCGTTCATCCTGCAACAGGGAACCGATGCCATATTGAGCCTGCGCAACCAGGGGCTGGTGCGGCTCATCAACGTGACACTGATCGCGACAATACTGGTTGCCGTAACGCTGCTCGGGTATGCGACCTGGTTGTCTCGGCGTATTCGCAGGCTCAGCATCGCGGCCGAGGAGGCACTGGAAAGCGACGACCTGCGCTCGGCCTTGCCGAGCGCGTTATCCGGGGATGAGGTTGGCGACCTGTCGCGCAGTTTTTCGTACGTGTTGCGACAACTCGGTGATTACAACGACTATCTGCGCTCCCTCGCTTCCAAGCTGTCGCACGAACTGCGGACACCTCTGGCGATCGTGACGTCGTCGCTCGAAAACCTCGAGCACGAGGAGTTGAGCGAAGCTTCCGCCGGCTACACGGCACGTGCGCGCGAAGGCACGGACCGGCTGCGTCGTATCCTGACCGCAATGAGCGAGGCAAGCCGTGTCGAGGAGTTGATGACCAATGCCGAGCCGGAACGCTTCGACCTGCGAAACGTGCTCGACTCGACGGTCGCGGCATACCAGGACGTCTATGCCGACCGAAACTTCGATTTTGTTACCGAACTCGAAACCGCACAGATGTCCGGCTCCCCGGAGCTGCTGATCCAGATGCTCGACAAGCTTGTCGACAATGCTGTGGGCTTCAGCGATGACGGCGACACGATCGAGCTTGCCCTGGCACGGGAAGAAGATGCCTTCAAACTCAGTGTCACCAATCCCGGTCCCGAGCTGCCCGAACGCATGCGTCACCAGATGTTCGACTCGATGGTGTCGGTGCGGCCCGGGGAAGACAACAAGCACCTGGGGCTCGGGCTTTACATCGCGAGACTTATCGTCGAAGGGCACGGCGGTAAGATAGATGCCGAAAACACTGGGAACGGCGTGACCGTTCGCGTGACACTTCCGATCCAGTAATTCCGACGTGAAGGGGGGAATCGATGACTAAGCTCAAGCTCAGGGACGCAGCCGCCATCGCCGAAATTGTCGCAACATTTGGCGTAATCGTGTCCCTCCTCTTCGTTGCTTTCACGATCAACAAGAACACGCACGAAGTCCGTGCCGGTCATAGCAACGTGCTTTTCGAATCAACGCGCCAGGTCGAGTTGGCAGTAGGCTCCGACGCGGAATGGTCGCGAATCGTCCACCAGGTACGAAGTGGCAACACCGCTCTGTCGAACGAAGACCAGTTCCGCTATGACGTATACGCGGCCGCCATGCTCGATCTGTGGGACCAGCTGATATCTCGTCACGATGCCGGTCTGTTCGATGAGACTACCTTTGCCGGATGGGATGACTACTTTGAGTCCTGGTGCCGTCGTCACCTGAAAAAATCAGACTGGGAGCGCATCGGCTGGCAGTTTGCGGGCCCGATGGTGGACCGAATCAATGAGACCGCGCCATTTCGGCCTGAATGAACGCCGCCAATCAAGACCTTGGACAGCGTCCAGGTGACCTTAAGTACAAGCCAGAATTGACATCAACGCACTCCTGATCGGATCCTGTTCGGGATAAAGGCAAACCTGACCAAAGTCAGGGACGCAAAGCCACGGGTCCTCGCTTCCTCCGCGACGTTCGGGCGCCACGAAGGACCCAAAGATCGCCGGGCTACCAATTCCTGCAATGGAGGGGCGATCATGAATACGCTGCAACTGACTTATGACGGCGACCAGCATGCTACTGCGCTCAGGGAACCACATCACAATGCCGTCGCAATCGACTGTCCAATCACGGCCAAGGGCGACGAGTTTTCGCCGGGAAACCTGCTCGGCATCAGTGTCGCGGGCTGCATGCTCCTGTCGATGGGAGCCGTGGCACAACGCGATCACCTCGATCTTCGGGGCACGGTCGTCGACATCGAACTCACCGAGACGCACGAACCGTATCCACATGTCGACACGATCACCCTGGCATTCCACGTGCCGCGAACTTTTGCGTTTACGGATCGACTGAAAATGGAACGGGCAGCAGGAATGTGTCCGATCAAGCAAAGTTTTGGCAAGGACACGCTGGTCAGTTCGACATTTTCCTACGCGACCGCGATAGCAGCCTGAACGATCGGAAAGGAGCAAGACAATGGCAGAGACGACACCGATGTCAATGTGCCCGATGGCAGAGACTTGCAAGGGCATGTTCGACAAACCTCGTTCTGGTCTGTGGATGATGATTCCTGGAATCATTTTCATCGCCCTCGGCGTGCTGATATTTCTTTATCCACAGATACTGGCTTGGTTGATATCTATCGCCTTGATCGTCATGGGCATTGCTATGCTCATGATGGTCAATTTCATGCGCGGTATCGGCAAACGAACCAGCAGTACTGCCAACTAGCCCCTCGCAGTTGCTGCCTCCGGCGCCTTCATAAGCCGGGCTGGTGACTGCCTGCGTCCGTTGGTGGTTCGCTACACACCGAGGTATTCGGCGATGCTGCTGGCCGCTTCGCGGCCTTCGAAAACGGCCGTTACGACAAGATCCGACCCCCTGACCATGTCGCCGCCGGCAAATACCTTCGGATTCGTTGTCTGGAACGGGAAGTCGCCGTGTGTCGCGACGCGAACACGCCCGCTCGGTAAGGTCTCGATACCGTGCTCGTTGAACCAGTTGGGCGGGCTTGGCTGAAAACCGAAAGCGACAATCACGGCATCCGCTTCGAGGACCTCTTCGGTTCCCTCGACCGGTTCGGGCCTTCTGCGCCCATCGGGACCCGGTTCGCCGAGTTCGGTCGTGACGGTCCTGACCCCGGCCACTGAGCCATTGCCCAGGATTTCGAGCGGCTGCTTGTTGAACTGGAACTCGACACCCTCTTCCCTGCTGTTCTGCACTTCCCGGCGTGAGCCCGGCATGTTTTCCTCGTCGCGGCGGTACACGCAGCGCACACTCTCGGCGCCCTGGCGCACCGCCGTGCGGACGCAGTCCATGCCGGTGTCGCCACCGCCGAGCACGATGACGTTCTTGCCCGCCATGTCGATGTACGGAATCGGCCGGTCGGCATAGCTCAGCTCTTCGTAGACGTTGGCAACGAGGTACGGCAACGCTTCGACGACACCGTGCAGGTTCTCGCCATCGAAGCCGCCACGGACATACTTGTAGGTGCCCATGCCCAGGAACACGGCATCGTATTCCTCGAGCAGCTCGTCGAAAGGCTTGTCCCCGCCGATGCGTGTGTTGAGCACGAACTCGACGCCCATGCCTTCGAGGACCTCGCGTCGTTTGGCGACGACCTGTTTCTCGAGCTTGAATGGCGGGATGCCGTAGGTCAGCAGTCCACCGATGTCAGGGTACGCGTCGTACACGACCGGCCGGACGCCCTGTCGTGTCAGAACGTCGGCCGCCGCCAGTCCTGCAGGCCCTGCGCCAACGATGCCGACGACCTTGCCTGTGTCGACAACGTGCTCCATGTTCGGCCGCCAGCCCTGCGCGAACGCCTCGTCGGTGATGTACTTCTCGATGCTGCCGATCGTGACGGCCTCTATGCCGTTATTCAGCGTGCACTCGCCCTCGCAAAGGCGATCCTGCGGACAAATTCGCCCGCAAATTTCCGGTAGCGAATTAGTCTGGTGCGAGAGCTCGGCCGCCTCGAACAGCTTGCCCTCCTCGACGAGAGCGAGCCAGTTGGGGATGTAGTTGTGGACCGGGCATTTCCACTCGCAGTACGGATTGCCGCAGGACAGGCAACGTCCCGCCTGCGCGGCCGCCGTCGCACCGTCGTAATGGCCGTAGATCTCCCCGAAGTGCTGGATGCGCTCTTCGGACGCTTCTTTCTCGGGGTCGCGGCGGGGAACTTCGAGAAACTGGAGTGGATGCTTCGACATGACTATGCCGCCTGCCTCAGCGACTCGATCAGCGTCCCGAGTTCGGCCGCTTTCGGCTTGACCAGCCAGAACTTCGGCAAAAACGTGCGGTAGTCATCGAGTATTTGTTCGCCCCATTCGCTGCCTGTGGCCTCGACGTGTTTCATGATCATCGCGCGCAGGTGATGCAGATGCGCCTCCATGCTCTCGGGCGTGATGCGGTGAATCTCGATCAGCTCGTGGTTGTAGCGATCGACAAAGCGGCGATCGATGTCGAGCACGTAGGCGAAGCCTCCGGTCATTCCAGCCCCGAAGTTGACGCCGGTCTGCCCGAGAACGACAACGACGCCATCCGTCATGTATTCACAGCAATGATCGCCGGCGCCTTCGATAACGGCGGCGGCTCCAGAGTTACGCACGGCGAATCGCTCGCCCGCGGTGCCTGACGCATACAGCTCGCCCCCGGTCGCGCCGTACAGGCAGGTATTGCCGATGATCGCGGTTTCCCTGGCAACGTAACCGGCATCGTCGGGCGGACGTATGATGATGCGCCCGCCGGCCATGCCCTTGCCGACGTAATCGTTGGCGTCGCCAATGAGCGTCATGTTGAGGCCAGACACATTCCAGACGCCAAAGCTCTGACCGGCAGTGCCGCGCAGCGATATTTCGAGCGGCGCATCCCGCATGCCCTGGTTGCCGTGCCGTCTCGCGATCTCACCCGAAATGCGCGCGCCGATCGATCGATTGAAATTGCGGATCTCGAAACCGAACCTGCCGCCCTCTTTTTGTTCGATCGCAGGCATGACTGCCGCGAGCATCTCCTCGGCCAGCTCGCCCTTGTCGAAAGGATCGTTGCGAAGATCGGTGCAGAACTGCGGTGTCTTTTTGGTCAGACCTTGATCCGAAACGATCGGCGTCAGGTCAAGTCGCGCGTGACGTTCGGTCACACCATCTTCGAGTTTCAGGAGGTCGACGCGACCTATCAGTTCGTCGAGCCTGCGCACCCCGAGTTCGGCCATGATCATGCGCGTCTCTTCTGCAACGAACCGGAAGAAATTGATGACCATCTCCGGGAGCCCGACGAAATACTCGCTGCGCAACACGTTGTTCTGGGTGGCGACACCGGTAGCGCAGTTATTGAGATGGCAGATACGCAGGTACTTGCAGCCCAGAGCTACCATCGGTGCCGTGCCGAAGCCGAAACTCTCTGCGCCGAGCAGCGCAGCCTTGACGACGTCGACGCCAGTCTTCAGGCCACCGTCCGTCTGCAGCCGCACCCTGTGCCGCAAGTCATTGCCGCGCAGAACCTGGTGGGCCTCGGACAAACCGAGCTCCCACGGGCTTCCGGCATACTTCACTGAGCTCAACGGGCTCGCGCCGGTGCCGCCGTCGTAGCCCGAGATGGTTATCAGATCGGCATAGGCTTTCACTACGCCGGCAGCGATCGTACCGACGCCGGGCTCGGCCACGAGCTTGACCGAGACGAGCGCCTCGGGATTGACCTGCTTGAGATCAAATATGAGCTGAGCCAGGTCTTCGATCGAGTAGATATCATGGTGTGGCGGCGGCGAAATCAGGCCGACACCCGGCTTCGCGTAGCGCAGCTTCGCGATCATCTCGTTGACCTTGTGGCCGGGCAGCTGGCCGCCTTCGCCCGGCTTGGCGCCCTGGGCGATCTTGATCTGGATGACTTCCGCATTGACGAGGTACTCGGCCGTGACACCGAACCGGCCCGAGGCGACCTGCTTGATCTTCGAGACGCGCTCGGTGCGGTAGCGCGCAGGATCCTCGCCGCCCTCGCCCGAATTCGACCGGCCACCGATGCGGTTCATCGCGATAGCGAGCGCCTCGTGCGCCTCGGGCGACAGCGCGCCGAGCGACATTCCCGCACTGTCGAAACGCAACAGTATCTGCTCGACGGACTCGACCTCGTCGAGCGGCACGGGCGGACCGGCCGGCTGCATCGTCATCAGATCGCGCAAGGTGGCTATCGGCCGATCATTGACAAGTTCCGCGTATTGCCTGTAGCGCTCGAAATCCCCGCTGCGCACGGCGGACTGCAACGTCGCAATCACGTCCGGGTTGAAGCAGTGATATTCCCCGTCATGAACGTACTTGAGCAGTCCGCCCTGCGTGATCGGTATGCGCGGTTTCCAGGCCTGCCGCGCAAGGGCCTTCTGATCGTCGAGCAGATCATCGAAACGCGTTCCCTGGATACGCGACGTCGTACCACGGAAACACCGGTCAACGACCTCGTCGCTCATGCCGACGATCTCGAACAGCTGCGCCCCGCGGTAGCTCGAGATGGACGAAATACCCATCTTCGACATGACTTTGAACAGGCCCTTGCGGATGCCGCGCCGGTAGCTGCGGCCGAGTTGCTGTTGCCGGTCGATATTGCCGCGCGTCGCAATGTCGTGCAGCGACTGATAGACGAGATACGGGTATACCGCCGTCGCGCCATACCCGATCAGGCACGCGAAGTGATGCGGGTCGCGGGCTACACCGGTCTCGACGAAGATGTTGGCATCGCAACGGAGCCCGCGCTGAACCAGGTGATGATGCACGGCGCCTGTCGCGAGCAACGCATGCACCGGCAGTTTGCCCTGCTCGAGGTAACGGTCCGAGAGCATCAGGATGAGCTTGCCGTCAAGAACGGCCTGCTCGGCTGCCGCGCAAATCTCGTCCAACGCCTCGGGAAGCGAGAGCTTCTCATCGACGTTGAGATCGATAAACGCGTTGCTGTCGCCGTAAAGTTCATCGCTCAGGAGCTGCCGCAATTTTCGCTGTGACAGCACCGGTGAGTTCATGATGACCTGTTCCGCATGTTCCGGCCCGATATCGAACAGGCTCGACTCGCGGCCGATGTTCGTCTGCAGCGACATCACGATGCGCTCGCGCAAGGAGTCGATGGGTGGATTCGTGACCTGTGCAAACTGCTGGCGGAAGTAATCGAACGGCGAACGAATCTTTTGCGACAGAACGGCCATCGGCGTGTCGTCGCCCATCGAGCCGACCGCTTCCTGCTCCGATTTTGCAAGCACCGCAACGATGTCGGTCAACTCCTCACGCGTGAGGTTGAACATCTTCTGGTACGTGGCGAGCGTTTGCTCATCGAACGGCTCGGCCGCCATGTGCGTATCGATCAGCTCCGAGTCGAGATAGCGCACGCCCTGCTTGAGCCACTTCTTGTACGGTGCACGGGTTTTCAGAATATCGTGGATGTCCTCGTTTTCGAGCAACACGCCGTTGACGAGGTCGACCGCCAGCATTTCGCCCGGGCCCAGACGCCCTTTCTTGACGACGTCCTTTTCGTCATATTCATAGACGCCTATTTCCGAGGCCACCGTGATGTGCCGGTCGTCTGTAATGAGATAACGGGCCGGTCGCAATCCATTGCGATCGAGGCAACACGCGGCGTAACGTCCATCGGTCAAGACGATGCCGGCAGGCCCGTCCCAGGGTTCGAACTGGCAGTCGAAGAACTCATAAAACGCGCGAACGTCGGGATCGAACTCGTCCACGGCCTGCCACGCCGGCGGCATCAGGATGCGCATGCCCTGCAGCACGTCCATGCCGCCTGCCCGCATGACCTCGAGCATGTTGTCGAGGCTCGACGAGTCCGACCCCGTCAGCGAAATAATCGGATCGAGGTCGGTGATGTCGTCAAGCTTGTCCGAGATGAAATTCCTGGCGCGTGCCTGGGCCCAGTTGCGATTGCCCTGGATCGTGTTGATCTCGCCGTTATGGGCCAGGAAGCGAAACGGCTGCGCGAGGCGCCACTGCGGCAACGTGTTCGTCGAGAAGCGCTGGTGAAAGACGCAGACCGACGACTCGAGCCTCTCGTCCCGCAGGTCCGGGTAAAAGTCGGGCAACGCGGCCGGCATGATCATGCCTTTGTAGCTGATCGTGACCGACGACAGACTCGCAACGTAGGCATCGCCTTCGCCGAGACGCTTTTCGGCACGGCGCCGCGCCAGGAACAGCCTGCGATTGAAGCGGCCTCGCGGCATGCCGTCCGGTGCGTTGACGAATACCTGCTCGATGTGGGGCAGCGTCTTCAGCGCCTGGTCGCCGCATACCGAGGGATCGATCGGCACGACACGCCAGCCCGCGACCTCGAGGCCGATCTCGCCGATTGCGGTGGTTATCACCTCGCGCGCATTGTCGACTCTGGATTCGTCCTGGCTCAGGAACACCGTGCCCGCCGCAAAGCGTTCATTAAGACTGAATCCGAGCTCCTCGCCGACCGCGCGCATGAAAGACTTCGGGAATTTGATCAGCAGGCCGCAGCCATCGCCGGTCTTGCCGTCAGCGGCAACTGCGCCGCGATGGGTCAGGCGGGCGAGCGCGGAGATCGCCGTTTCGACGATCCAGTGACTCGGCATATCGTCGAGGTTGGCGATGAGGCCGAAGCCGCAGCTGTCCTTCTCGTATGCCGGGTCATAGAGACCTTCCACGTGTCGCTCGGCCATAGACGCCCTGGGGTCCGCGCGCTTCGCGCGCCCCGCTCAATATCTCGTTGCGATAGCGTGTGTCACGCCGGATTTGGGCTGCAAAGGGGAAACCACCGTAGCCGCCCGAGCCAATGAGTATATGTCAGCCGGCCCTCAGCGCCTAAGGTTACGCGCGCAACCAAATGTTTTCAGTGGGATTTCAGCGCCTGTTGGCTAATCTCACGCATGCGCACCGCACCATTGGTCCGAAAACGCACGGGCTCCGCCATGGGGATATCCAGTGCAAACTGCCCATGAAGCTCGTACGGGATGTCGCGCTTGAGGCTGTCGCGGACAATATAAAGAAGCTGCGGCGCCGTCCGCATCAGGTCGACCTCGACCGAGATCGCGAACTCACTGGCGCCCGAGGCGGGCACCATGATCGAGGTCGGCGTCGATCCCGTCGCAAACCGGTAACCGTCAAGATCGACGCCATAGGAGATCGACCGAACCGGCAGCGGAAACGGATTCGGGTTACTTACGTCGAACTCGAGCAGAAAAGTCTGTTCCGAGAACCCGAGCTCTGTTGCCTCGACGTTGCGCAGGCTGACATCCGGTGCACTGACCAGGCTGCCGGTACTCGCGCAGGCCGTCAGCAAAACGATCGATGACAGCAGTGGTAACAATAAAGTCCGTGTCTTCATGCTCAGCCCTCCCCGGGACTAACGCAATTCGTCTCCCAATTCGCCCCAGCGGGCCGACATCAGTAACCAGTCGCCCGCCTGGCGCTCGAGTTCCATCTCGAATCGGTATGCATCGGCGCTGAACCCGAATGTGCCGTCATGCGTCCCGGCCATGCCGACCGTCAGAACGACTTCACCGGCATCATCACCAAACACGTTGAGCTCTTCGATGTTCGTGATCAGCGCCACGGAATTTGTGCGCAGGAAATAGAATCGGAACATATCGCCGATGTCGTCACGGCTGTTGCCGCGGCCGTCCGTATACGCCGGCGATATCATGTCGACGAGCCCGCGCCGGTCCTTGTCTTCGGCCAGTTCCTGGCCCTGCGCAACCCAGGCCCGAAGCGCCGCTTCCGGACCGTCGTCCGGACCACCACAGGCGGCCAGCCACAGGCAGGTAATGCCTGCAACGAGGCTCGGGACCGGATTGAGCGTGTCGGTGGTCATCATCTGTTAAAGTCTACGGACATAGACGACCATAAATGGACTTGCCGGCCCAAATCGTGAACCAGTTCGCATTTGCGACCGGTCGGAAATCTCGAAATGTCGGTAACACCCCTGAGCGAAGACGCCGTTTCGGCGATCACTGCTGAAGACCAGGCTCGTATCGATGCCATCCTGTCGTTCTGGTTCAAGGAGCAGTCGCTGACTGCGCCGCAGATCGACCGCCGCATGGACATCTGGTTCGGCGAAGATAAAGTCTTCGATCTCGAGTTAAAAAAGGAATTCGAGAGTGACATCGAGCAGGCGACGGCAGGCGCGCTCGACCACTGGGCCGACGATCCGCGTGGCCGTCTGGCCCTGATCCTGTTGCTCGACCAGTTCCGGCGCAATATCTACCGCAAGACAGCCGACGCTTTCGCCATGGACAAGCTGGCGCTGAAACATTGCGTCGAAGGCGCCCGCCTGAAAAAGGACCGGGGCCTGACACCGATCCAGCAGGCATTCTTTTACATGCCTCTGCAGCACGCAGAATCCCTCAAGGTCCAGGACAAAGCCGTGGAGATCTTTAGCCGCCTCGTCGAAGCGGTCTCACCGACCTACCGCGAGACCTTCGAGACCATGGCCACTTTTGCCGAGCTGCATCGCGACATCATCGCCCAGTTCGGTCGTTTCCCTCACCGCAACGAGTTGCTCGGCCGCGAAAACACGCCCGAGGAGGACGAATATCTCGCCGGCGACAGCCCCGATTTCGGCCAGGGCAGCTAAACTCGAAGGACAATCCGGATTCTGATCGAGAGGGGGCTCTCATGAAAAGACGCACTTTTTGCAAAACCGCCATTGCCGCGGCAGTCACTACTGGACTTTCGGCCTGTGGCGCCAGGCAGCAAGCCAGCGATCCCGGACCCTCGATCCCGGCCGTTTCGGCAAGCGGTGAGGAATTGTCGATCGAGTCGGCGGCGGTCGAGGAGCTTCGCGGCAGCCTCGACGGACACCTGTTCCTGCAGGGTGACGATGGCTACGACGCAGCCAGACAGGTCTGGAATGGCATGTTCGATCACAAGCGACCGGCGATGATTGCTCAGTGTGCATCGACAGAGGACGTCGTCGATGCGGTGAACTTCGCGCGGGAACGCAACATACTGGTGTCCGTCAAGTGCGGCGGCCACAGCTTCCCCGGTAAATCGACGTCCGACGGCGGGCTCATGGTGGATCTGTCCGGCCTGCGCAATACCGAGGTCGACGTGGACGCCCGGACGCTTCGGGCTGGCGGCGGCTGCCTGCTCGGCCATCTCGACGACGCAGCAACCGCCCACAACATGCTGACGACCACGGGCATCGTGTCGCACACGGGCTGTGGCGGATTCACGCTCGGCGGCGGACTCGGCCGCACCGATCGCAAGATGGGTCTTGCCATCGACAACCTGCTCGCCGCGACTGTCGTTACGGCAAGTGGCGAGATCGTGCGCGCCAGCGAAGATGAAAATCCCGAGCTGCTATGGGGCCTGCAGGGCGGCGGAGGCAACTTCGGCGTCGTAACCGAATTTACGTATCGATTGCACCCGTTCAACCCGACCGTTTACGGCGGAGACCTGTTCTATGACATGAGCCCGGATTTTCTCGAGTACTTCGCGGAGCTCAACGAGACGCTGCCGGACGAGGTGAATATCGAACCAATGTCAACGGCCGGTCCCGACGGCGAACCGGAGATCATAGTCGAGACTGTCTGGTGCGGTGATCACAGGGACGGTGAGAAAGTCCTGACACCATTGCTCAGCGCCCCGGGATATCGCCGCGGTGGCCTGGCTCCGTATCTCTATCGCGACATCCAGACGCGTCTCGACGGGGACACGGCGCATGGCATTCGTTCTTACCTCAAGTCGTGCTTCCTGGAAGAGCTGACGCCCGAGACGATCGAGATCATGGTCGAGTTCGGCAGGCGTGGCGGCCCGGCAGGCTGGTGGTTCCANNGTCGCGTTCAACTTCGGCATGATGTACATGAGCGCCGACGCCGCGCTGGACGAAGCCGGTATTGCGGCGGTGCGTGAATTCTATGCGGCGATGGAACCGCACTCGGCCGGCTTCTACACCAACCTGCACGATGATACGGTGGAGAAGACCTGGGGCAATTTCGGCGAGAACTATCCGAGACTCGTCGAGCTGAAGAACAAGTACGATCCGACGAACCTGTTCCGCCTGAATGCGAACATCAAACCCACGGTCGCTTGAGGCCCGTTACTCGGTAAGGTAGTCACGCGAGACCCGGGCGTAGCGCCAGGTCAGGAGGATCGCCGCGGCAGACAATCCGATCACGAAACCGCCCCAGGTGTAGGCGGGCGCCAGACGGTACGTGACCGTGGCGAGGTACGCGAGCGGAAAAGCGAGCACCCAGTAAGCCACGATGTTGATGACCATCGGCAGGCGCGTGTCCTTGTAGCCCCGCAACGCTCCGGCCGCACCGATCTGCACGCCGTCGGCAACCTGGAATACAGCGGCCATCAGCAACATGCTGATCGCGATGGCCGTAACCGACGGGTCATTGGTGTACATGCTGACAACCGCATCGCGGAACAATAAAAGGAATGCGGCCGAAACACTCATGAAGATCGCACAGCTGAGCACGCCGAGCGCACCGCTGTAGCGCGCCGCCTCACCGTTGCCGGATCCCAGCGCGTGGCCGACACGCACCGTGATCGCGGAACTCAGCGCAAGCGGAATCATGAACATGGTCGCCGCGAAGTTGATCGCAACCTGGTGCGCCGCGGCCACGGCCGCACCGCGCGTCCCCATGAGTATCGACACCGCATTGAAAAGGCCCGCTTCCGCCGTGATCGTGACGGCAATCGGCACCCCCAGCACGATGATTTCCTTCAGCACGGCGGGGCGAAGGCGCCCGATGCGCGCGAAAATTTTCAACGGCGCATAGTGCCGGCTCGCCATCATGTAGACCACGAGCACAAACATCAGGGCCCACATCGTTACAGCACTTGCAATCCCGCAGCCGACCGCGCCAAGCGCTGGCGCACCGAAGTGGCCGAACATGAATACGTAGTTCAGGAACACGTTGCAGAACAACGAAAAGATCGAGGCGTACATGATCGGCCGGGTACGCCCGATTCCCTCCGTCGTGAACCGCAGCGCCAGGAATATGAAAATCGCCGGGCCGCCCCAGATAATGGCTTCGACGTATCCGAGCGTGAGGTCCCTGAAGCTTTCGTCGATGCCGATCTGCAAGAGCAATGGCTCGACCGTGGCATATGCCAACACGATCAGCGCCGTACCGATCCCGAATCCAAGGTACATCCCCTGCCGGGTATATCGACCTATGAGTTCCGGGTTGCCGGCTCCGTAATGGCGCGCCGCTATCGGCGAGATCGCCATGAGCACGCCAAGGCAAAGCGCGAACCCGAAAAACCAGACGCTGGCGCCGACCGCGACAGCGGCGAGCGACTCGGCGCCGAGGCGTCCGGCCATGACGGCATCGGCAAACTGCATGCCCGCAATGGCGAGGTTGTTGACAATCAGAGGGCCGGCAAGCTTGAGCAGCTCCCGGATCTCCTCGCGCCAGTTGCTCGTCCTCCACATGCGGCCAATGTAACGTATTTTCATGGTAAGTTACGGGCGCAACGAGAGCTGTATGCCTGAACGGAGGAGAGCATGCTGCACGATGGTCGAGCGATTCGGGTCGCAGTAGTTGGTGGCTCCCGCATCCCTTTTTGCCGGGCCCATTCGATCTATCGAAACGTGCCCAACCAGGAAATGATGTCGGCCGCGCTTGACGGCGTGGTAACGAAATACGATCTCAAGGGCCAAACGATGGGTGACGTCGCACTGGGCGCCGTAATCCATCACTCCCGCGACTGGAATCTCGCGCGCGAGTCCGTACTCGATTCCGGACTGTCGCCCCGAACACCTGGCCTTACCCTGCAGCGCGCGTGTGGAACGAGTCTCGAGGCCTGCATCCTCATCGCAAACAAGATCGCCCTCGGCCAGATCGAATGCGGAATCGGCGGTGGTGTCGATTCGATATCCGATGCGCCCATCGTATTCAACGACGGATTTCGGTCGGTACTGTTCGAAATGCACCGCGCCCGTTCACCGCTAGAGCGCATTCTTCCGGCCTTCAAGTTCCGGCCCTGGCATTTCAAACCCGAGTTTCCAGGTGTCACCGAACCGCGGACCGGACTGTCCATGGGTGAAAGCATGGAAATCACGGCGCAAAAGTGGAATGTGCCTCGCGAGCACCAGGATCAGCTGGCGCTGGCCAGTCACATGAAGGCGGCGGCCGCCTACGATGCGGGCTGGTATGAGGGCGAGGTCGTGCCCTTCATGGATTGTGAAGAAGACAACAACATTCGTCGCGACACCACGTTCGAAAAGCTCGCTGCCCTGAAACCGGTATTCGACAAGACCGAAGACGGGACGATGACGGCGGGCAACAGCACGCCTCTCACCGACGGCGCGGCAGCCGTATTACTTGCATCCGAAGACTGGGCTCGCACGAAGAACCTGCCGATCTCCGCTTTCCTGACCTTCGGCAAGCTTGCTGCGGTGAACTTCGTCAATGACGAGGGGCTACTGATGGCGCCTGCCTACGCGGTGTCCGATATGCTCAAGCAGGCGGACCTGCGTCTGCAGGACTTCGACTTCTACGAGATTCACGAGGCGTTCGCGTCCCAGACGATAGCAACGCTCAAAGCGTGGCAGTCGGAGAAGTTCTGCCGCGACCGGCTGGGCCGCAATGAACCGATGGGGCCGATCGACCTGTCGAAGCTCAACGTCAAGGGCGGCAGCATCGCGATCGGCCATCCGTTTGCTGCAACCGGGGCACGCGTGGTCGCCACGATGGCGAAGCTGCTGGCCGAAAAAGGATCGGGCCGCGGCCTGATCTCGGTCTGCACGGCCGGCGGTATGGGTGTAACAGCGATTATGGAGGCGGCTTAGGCCCGCGCCGGCGCATCTTCTCCATAGCCTGATGAATGCTGTCACGCGCCTGCGCCGTGACTCCGCCGCGCTTGTACTCGTCGACGACGAACGTCTCTACCTTCGAGACGATGTCGTCGATGTCGGCGCTACCGAAATGAGCCTCCTCCACCACTTCCGGCGGCGCGTTCCTGATGGCGCCGAACAGGTTAATCCACCGCTCCGACCGCTTGCCGATGCCGACGAGTCTGTAGAATTCGCTTCCGGGCTGACCATCCGTGGTCTTTACCAGGCTCACCAAACCGGCTACCAGGGAGGCAGGAACCAGTATCAGGTCGCGCAGGCCATCAACGACCAATTTGACCTGTAACACCGCGATATCGCGGACAAGAACCCATACCGCCGTTTGCTGTTCATTGTTTTCCGGAATTTGTTCCATCGCTCGCATAATCCAACAAGTGCTTGTCAGGATTAGGGATTATAGCCATGCTCGGTGGCGCGCGGCGGGCCTTTCGTTTACTGTTACGGCGTCCGACACCAGACCTCGCTTATGCCGACTTTTGATTCCACGGCAAATTTCGAACATGGCCTCCCCGAATCTCTCGGCGTCCTTATCGTCAACCTGGGCACGCCGGACTCGCCGACGCCTTCGGCTGTCAGGCGCTACCTGCGCGAATTCCTCTGGGATCCGCGGGTTGTCGAAATCCCGCGACCAATCTGGTGGCTGATCCTGAATGCGTTCATCCTGCCCTTTCGGCCGGCTCAGTCCGCCAGAAATTACGCCAAGATCTGGACGGAGGAAGGATCGCCGTTGCTCGTACATTCGCGTGACCTGGCGAGTTCTGTCGCACGGCAGCTCGGCGCCCGCATTTCCGGCGTCGTCAACGTCGAACTCGGCATGACTTACGGTAACCCGTCGATCGATAGCGCCCTGGACAAGCTGTATCGTGAGGGCGCTCAGCGCGTTGTTTGCCTGCCGCTTTACCCGCAGTACTCCGGCACAACGACCGGATCCGTATTCGATGTCGTTACGAAGGCGCTCAACCGTCGCAGATGGGTTCCCGAGTTTCGCTTCATCAATCACTATCACGACGCCCGCGGATATATCGCGGCCGTAGCGCAGAGTGTTCGCGAATACTGGGAAATGAACGGCAAAGGCGAAAAGCTCCTGTTCTCGTTCCACGGCACGCCACGACAAACCCTGGACAAGGGCGATCCTTATCACTGCCAGTGTCTCAAGTCGGCACGTCTCATCGCCGAGGCGCTCGAGCTGGCCGACGATGACTGGAAGGTTTCGTTTCAGTCGAGGCTCGGCCGCGCGGAGTGGCTCAAACCCTATACGGCCGATACCGTGACCGAACTCGGCCACAAAGGCATGGGTCGTGTCGACGTGGTCTGCCCGGGGTTTGCAACGGACTGCCTCGAGACGCTCGAGGAAATTGCGATGCAGAACGCCGGTTTTTTCAAGGACGCCGGTGGTGGTGAACTGCATTACATTCCCGCACTGAATGCGCGCGACGATCACGTCGAATTCCTGACGCGTCTCGTCGAAAAGCACATTGGCGGCTGGCCGGAGACGTCGCCCGACTGGAGCGCATCTGACGTATCCCGCGCCAACGATAAAACGCGGGAACGCGCACTCGCCGCAGGAGCGTCGTCTTGAGCGCCCTGGGCCGCTTCCTGGAATTCAGTATCCGCACACCGGACATTCTCGAATCCCTGAGTTATTACAAGCTGATCGGGTTCACCGAGCAGCAGATTGGCGACGTCTGGACGCACAAGTACGCTGTGGTCGGCGACGGCATCCTCAATATCGGCCTGCATGACCGGGTATTCGATTCACCGGCAATTACCTTCGTTCACCACAACCTCGCCAAACGCGCGCGCAAGATGTCGGATCATGGTTTCGACTTCAGCTTCATGCGACTCGGTGAAGATGTTTTCAACGAGCTCGGGCTTGCCGATCGGGACGGTCACATGGTGACCATGCTCGAGGCCCGGACTTTTACCGGCGGTGACGATTTCGACGACGACTCTATTCTCGGCACCTGGTTCGAGTTGTCGCTACCGGTCCGTGACGCGGTCCGTGCGGCGCATTTCTGGGCGTCGGTGGCGCCAAACCTGCTCCGCGTGCGTGAAGAGCCGACCACGCACATGCGGTTTGATGCCGGCGGTATGGCGCTCGGCCTGTCGGAAAGCATTGCTCTCGATGCGCCATCGCTGTGCTTTCGTTGTCGTGACAAGCAGGCACTGATGGATGCCATTGAAAAACACGGCCTCGAGCATGAGAAGTTCCCGGGATACGAGGGCGCCTTCGTCGCGCTTATCGCACCAGAGGGCACGAAGCTTTATGCGTTCGATGAAGATTTTCTTGGCGATACGTACGAGGTCGAAGAATCTGATGACCTAAGTGAGTTCTCGCAATAGGCTCACGGCCTGCGCGAGGTACGATCGCCCGAACAGGTTCAGGTGATTGAGAACATGATAAAGGCGATACAGCTTCAGGCGATTCTCATGTCCTGACTCCATCGGCCAGCTCGACGCATATGCATCGTAAAACGCTCGTCCGAACCCGCCGAAAAGCATCGTCATTGCGATATCCGACTCGCGGTCGCCGTAATACACAGCCGGATCGAAAATAACCGGCTCGCCCCCGACAGAACCCCAGTTACCCCCCCACAGATCGCCATGCAGCAGTGAGGCCACCGGCGTGTAGCCGTCGAACAGCTCTGGCAATCGCTTGGCAAGCTGTTCACCCAGCTCACCAACTTCCGCGCCGAAGCCGTTGCGAACCGCGAGATCGACCTGGAAGCCGAGCCGATGCTGGCGAAAGAATGCTATCCAGTTATCGGAGCGTTCGTTGTGTTGTGGCGTCAGACCTATCGTGTTGTCACGAAACCAGCCGTATTCCGGCTGCGTATGCCGATGCAGTGCCGCGAGTTTTTCGCCCAGGGCCGTTTCGACCTTGCGCTTCGATGGCTCGAAGTCGAGCCGCTCGAGATCGATGTATGCCTGGCCGTTCATGGCGCCGACATCGATAACCTCGGGGACGCGGATCTCGCCCGCCGCACGCAGCTCATTGAGACCTTGCGCCTCGGCTTCGAACCTGTCGAGCGCCGATTCCGGACCGGTCTTGCGGAATGTGTCCCTCAATCGCGGCTCAGATCGGCAATGCGCTCCGCCTGGCGCCGCAGGGCCATACCAATGTCCGCCTCGTCGAACAATGCGTTGATGTCGCCGAGTTCGGGCCGTGAACGTTGCATGGCGCTCTCGGCATCGTCGATCGGCGCGTCGCATGCGATACCGGTCAGTCGGCGCGCCAGGAACGCATCGTCCCTGTGCGTATCGAGCTTGTCGCCCAATGTTTTCGCGCCGCGAACATTGACCTCATGAACCCGGTCGAGGTTTTCGTAGATGTTCTCGAGACTGCCGAACTCTTCGAGCAATACCGTTGCCGTTTTCTTGCCGACGCCCGGTACGCCCTTGATGTTGTCCACTGCATCCCCGGCCAGTGCGAGAAAATCCGCGATCTGTTCGGGTATCACGCCGAAGACATCCCGGACCTGCTCATAGCGAATTTTTCCTTTCCCCGCGAAGTCCCAGAACACGTCGTCCTTGCCCAGGAGCTGGGCGAGGTCCTTGTCGCGGCTGACAATCGTCGACGGGCGGCTGACGGCGCGTCCGTGTTCAACGAGCGTGCCGATGAGATCGTCTGCCTCATATTCCGGGCTGCCCCATTCGAGCAAACCCAGTGCCCGGGTGTAGCGTCGGCACTGCGCGAACTGGCGCTTGAGTTCCTCCGGCGCCGGATCGCGATTGGCTTTGTACTCGGGGTAGATCTGGGTGCGAAAAGATGTGGTCAGGCTCTCGTCGAACAGAACGGCGACGTGCTCCGGGTTGACCTGCTCGATGAAGTCGCCGAGGAAGCGACAATAACCGTACAGCGCATTGATCGGGTTGCCGTCGCTGTCGACCATATCGTCGGGCATGGAGTAGTACGCGCGAAACACGTAAACGCTGGCATCGATGAGATATTGCATGTTCCCGAGTATAGCCCGCCACCTGTGCAGGCGCGCGCCCGGTAGTGAGACTTAATCGTGGTAGTGCACTTCCACGATTTGCGCTCCGTCCGCGAGGTGGTCGGACAGGCGGGCGTGCAGCGGGCTCGATCGGGGGATGTGCGCGAGCAGGTACTGCATCTGGTCGGCCAGGACGCGTCGTCCCTTCAGGTATATGTATTCGGCGTAGGTCGGCGTAAACGGCACCGCGATCAGCTGCATCGCCGCCTGCTCGGGGGTTCGTCCGCCCTTGAAGTTATTGCAGCGCCGGCAGGCTGTCGCGACATTCGTCCAGGTGTCCCCACCCCCATGCGATATCGGCGTTATGTGGTCGCGCGTCAGGTCTCGCGTCTGGTAGCGCATCCCGCAATACAGGCAGAGGTTCGCATCGCGCTTGAAGAGCGTGCGATTGTTGAGTGGGGGAACGTACTTGTCGCGGTTGCGTGAAAGGCCCTGGCTCGTGCCGTGCGTTGCAATGATCGAATTGACGTCGATCTTGCTGCGCCTGCCGTCACAGCTGCGGTAACCGCCAAAGACGGTGTAGAGGCGCGTGCCGGTCTGGTAAGCGACCTGGTCGGCATGATACAGGCGCACAGCTTCCCGGTAGTCGATCCACTCGAGTGGCATTCCGGCTACATCGGTACGCAGTACTTGCTGCGAAATATCGGTCGAGATACCTGCAAGCATCTAATCACCTCGTCTCGTAGTTTGCCGAACGCGCGTCAAAAAGCAAATAATGAATTGTGTTTTCGAGACATTACTGTGCAGTACTCCTGTTCGCGTGTGGCCTTGCCGCAGCTGATGACTTTTGGGTCGAGTCACGCGACGAGCTGATCCCGACCGTGATCGAGTTTCCGGACGTCGCTGAAGGAACACCGGTCCCGTTGGTCGTGCTCGCACACGGGCATGGCGGATCGAAGGATGAGAACGGGGGTTTTGCGGAACTTGCCTTGATGCTTGCGGAGAACGGGATTGCGTCCGTGAGAATGGACTTTCCGGGTTGTGGCGACAGCGCAGAGGAATTTGCGCAGAACAACATTACCAATATGTTGTATGACATCGACGCATCACTGCGTTTTACGCTGGACAAGTTCGATATCGATCGGGACCGAATCGGGATTCTCGGCTACAGCATGGGCGGGCGGCTCGCGATGTTGGCCGCGGACCCTCTGTACTCCGCCATGGTGCTTTGGGCGCCGGTCGCCGATAACGGGCCGCAGGTGATGTTCAGGTTCCTGGGCGGGCGCGACAACTACTACAAGTTACGATCACAGGCGGTGCGAGACGGCTCCGTCCTTTTTGAGACTCCTTGGAACACCGAACAAAGACTCGGCAAGGAATGGTTCTACGACATGGAGCGCACAGCCCCGCTGTATTCAATTCGACGTTACGAAGGTCCTCTATTGATCCTTCACGGCACAGATGACCGCCTGATCAGCCCGGACAATGCCACGGCGGCGCGAGATGCCGCCGTTGCCAGCAAGGCGGTAACGCTGGACCTGGTCGAGGGCGCGACCCATGGTTTCGGCTTCTATTCCGAAGACCCCGAGGTACGCGCCCACGTATTGGGGACGTCCGTGGCGTTTCTTCGCGAGCGCCTTAAAGAGGCTGACTAGAGCGCCTTGAATACCTCGTCGAGACTGTCCTTCGCGTCGCCGAACAGCATCCGCGTGTTCTCCTTGAAGAACAGCGGATTCTGCACGCCCGCATAACCGGTTGCCATGCTGCGCTTGAGTACGATCGTCGTCTTGCCCTTCCAGACTTCGAGAACCGGCATGCCGGCGATCGGTCCTTCCGGATCCTCCTGTGCAGACGGATTGACAATGTCGTTCGCGCCGATCACGACCGAGACGTCGATATTGGGGAAATCGTCGTTGATCTCGTCCATCTCGAACACGATGTCGTAGGGCACCTTCGCCTCGGCCAGCAACACGTTCATGTGGCCGGGCATGCGCCCCGCAACCGGATGAATGCCGAAGCGGACGTTGATGCCTTTATCGCGCAGTGCGCGCGTCAACTCGTAGACGATGTGTTGCGCCTGAGCGACCGCCATGCCGTAACCGGGGATGATCATGATCTCCTTGGCGTTCGCGAACAGCGCCGCGGTTTCCTGGGCATCGATCGGCTGGACCTCGCCCTGGTCTTCGCCGCCTTTCGCAGCTGCGCCCCCGCCGGTGCCGAAGCCTCCCGCAATCACCGCAAGGAACTTGCGATTCATCGCGCGGCACATGATGTAGCTCAGGATCGCACCGCTCGAACCGACAAGGGCGCCCGTGACAATCAGCAGGTCGTTGCCGAGCATAAAGCCGGTCGCCGAAGCCGCCCAGCCCGAGTAGCTGTTGAGCATGGATACCACGACGGGCATGTCGGCGCCGCCGATCGCCATGACCATGTGGATGCCGAACAGCAACGCCAGGACAGTCATGATGACGAGCGGCATCATGCCGCCACCGGCCACCGATTGCTGTACGAACTCATAGCCGTAGTAAATCGATCCGAGCAGCAGCAACAGGTTGAGCCAGTGCCGCGCCGGCAGTAACAGCGGGTTGCCACTGATGCGCGCAGACAGCTTGCCGAATGCGATGACCGATCCCGAGAACGTGACCGCGCCGATCAGGACGCCGATGTAGGTTTCGATGTCATGAATCGTCAGCTCGACGCCGGTGTAATGCGCGAGGCGCCCGGGATCCATGAAGTTGGCGAAGCCGACCGCGACCGCGGCGAGGCCGACGAGGCTGTGCAGGATAGCGACAAGTTCCGGCATCTGCGTCATCTGCACGCGCCGCGCCAGAATCAGGCCGACCGAACCGCCAACGAGCAAAGCGACGATCAGCTTGTCGTACTGCGCCGTGACCTCACCCAGAACCGTGGCAATAAGGGCAATCGCCATACCGACGATGCCGTACCAGTTACCGCGTCTTGCCGTTTCCTGATGGGATAACCCTCCCAGTGCGAGGATGAAGAGGATTGTCGCGATGATGTAGGAGATGTTTACGATTCCTTCGTTAATCATGACAATCTCACTTCCTGAACATTTCGAGCATGCGGCGCGTCACGGCAAATCCGCCCGCGATATTGACGGCCGTAACCCCGGCCGTTGCCACCGCAATCCACATGATGACTTTATCGGCGGAGCTGATTTGTAGCAGTGCGCCGATAATGATGATGCTCGAGATTGCATTGGTGACACTCATGAGTGGCGTATGCAGCGCCGGTGTGACATTCCAAATCACCATGTAACCGACGAAGCACGCGAGCACGAACACTGTGAAGTGCGCCATGAACGAGGGCGGCGCCACAGCTCCCAGCCCGAGCAGGGCCAGGCCGCCGGCTGCCATCATCATGATGGGTCCCCAGATCGACGGCTTCTTCTCCTCAACCACGGGAGCCGGCGCGGCTTCGGCTGCCGGCTTTGGTGGGGCCGCCGATAACTTCGGCGCAGGCGGCGGATACGTCGTCTCACCACCCGTGCAGACCGTCGCGCCGCGTACGACTTCGTCCTCAAAATCGACGACCAGGTTTCCGTCCTTCTCGGGCGTCATGTCGGATAGCAGATGTTTAAGGTTGGTTGCGTAAAGCTGGCTCGACTGCGTTGCCAGCCGGCTCGGCAGGTCCATGTAGCCAATGATCGTCACGCCGTCTTTAACGACGACCTCGCCCGGTTCGGTCAGTTCGCAGTTGCCGCCAGTTTCTGCTGCAAGATCGACGATGACGCTGCCGTCCTTGAGCAGGCCGACGTGTTCGGCCGTGATCAGCCGCGGCGCGGGTTTGCCCGGTATGAGCGCCGTCGTAATGATGATGTCGACTTCTTCGGCCTGCTCTGCGAACAGCGCCATTTCCGCGGCGATAAACTCGTCGCTCATTACCTTCGCGTAACCGCCTTCGCCGGTGCCGTCCTCGTCTTCGAACTCCAGCATCAGGAACTCGGCATCCATGCTTTCGACCTGCTCCTTGACTTCAGGCCGAGTATCGAAAGACCGGACGATCGCGCCCATGCTCCTGGCCGCACCAATCGCCGAGAGGCCTGCGACGCCGGCGCCGATGACCAGCACTTTGGCGGGTGGGATGCGCCCGGCCGCCGTGATCTGGCCCGTGAAAAAACGACCGAAGTGCTGTGCCGCCTCGACCACGGCCCGATACCCGGCGATGTTGGCCATCGAGCTCAACGCATCCATCTTCTGGGCGCGCGAGATACGGGGCACCATGTCCATCGACAGCGCCGTACCGCCACTCTTCGTCAGCACCTCGAGCAGCTCGGGGTTTTGCCCGGGAGCCAGGAACGTGATCAGCGCCTGGTCCGAACGCAGCCTGGTCTCTTCACCCTGCTCGGGCGCGCGAACTTTCAGGATAATATCGGCCTGATCCCAGACATCATCGGCCGACCCGAGCACTTCGCAGCCGGCGGCCTCATAAGCGCTGTCGGAGAATTTTGCTGCGGCCCCTGCACCGGTCTCGATGGCCACACTGTAGCCAAGATCCATGAGCTGAGCTGCGACGTCGGGGGTCGTAGCAACACGCTGTTCCCCCGCGTGAATTTCTCGCGGTACACCGATTTTCATTGATTAGCCTCCCGTAGGACGGCCGTACTCTACCAATAACGGTATACGGGGGCTACGGGGGAAAAATACCTATTACCGTGCCGGCTACCTGTGATCGGTGGGTCGCGGTGCCCGGTCTGTTGCCCGATCGCGAAGACGCTTACGCTGTTCCGGGGTCAACTGGCGAAAGCGGTCTCGCAGCTGCTGCCGCTGGTGGATCGACATTCTCTGATAGCGACGGAAGTTGTCGCGAACACGCTTCTGGTCGTCCGGCGACATCTCGCGAAATTGGCGGTACTGCCGGCGAATTCTTTCCTGGCGATCGGGTGACAATTCCTGCCATTGCTGGAAGCGATGCTGGGCCGTATCCCGCTGCTCGGGCGACATCGTGTTCCAGCGATCAGCGCCCGTTGCCAGTCGGGCCTGACGCTCCGGATCCAGGGTCTCCCAGCTTTCGGCAAAACTGTTCAGCACGCGCTGCTGATTTTCGTCGAGATCTTCCCACGCAACACCGGCCTCGTCCGCCGATGCGAAGCCGGCAAACATCAGCATTGCAAGTAGTGGCAGCAACCTAGCTTTCATTCATCTTCTCCGTCGAATCTTCGCCTTCGGGCGCGGGTTCGCTCCGCTCTTCTTCCGCGTCGGCCGTGACGGGCTCGTCGAAAATCAGCCAGTCCTCGTCCGACTCTTCCCAGGTTCCCAGGTACTCGAGGAACTCGGGGTTGGGCATTTCCTCGTCGGCCGCCAGTGCCAGGCTCGCGCCCAGCACCAGGCATCCGATGACGGCTGTCTTGTCAGCCGACATGTCCGTTCGATTCCGTATCGACCGCATCCAGCAGGCTGAAAAACTCCAGGTCCTCCAGCATCTCGAGGCTGTCGGTCTCGAGCAGCATCTCGAAATCAGACACCGTCACCGGGTCGTCGACCGGGACATCGACCGTCGTACCGTTCATCACCATGACGGCGATGGCCGCCGCGGCCGCAACGCCTGTAACGGGCGCCCAGCGACCCCAGTTGCCGACGCCTGGCTTATGCAGCTCTTCGAGCGCTTTCTGGCGTCCCTGGTTCAGGCGCGACAAAGTCGCCCCGTCGAGCCGTTCGACGCTGTCGTCAAACAGTGCTTTCGCCTGCCTTTCAAGGCGCTCGCTGTCTCGCGATTCCGTCATTGCCAGTGATCTCCCAACTTTTCCCGGAGCGTATGTACGGCCCGGGAATAATGTGTCTTGACGCTACCCTCCGAACAGCCCATGGCCATCGCAGTCCCGGCAACATCAAGCCCTTCAAATATGCGCAGCATAAACGCTTCGCGTTGCCTGTGCGGCAAATCATGTACCGATCTTTCCAGTCTTTGCATGGCCTGCGCCGTTTGCAGCTCGACATCCGGCGAACGACCAGCCGGGTCCGGCGCATTGGCAGCAAAGTCGTACTCATCATCGGCATTGGCGCCGCGCCCGAACCACACCATGACACGATTCCGAACTTTCTGGCGCCGATGCCAGTCGCGGATCCCGTTCTGCAGAATCCGGTAAAAAAGCGGCGTCCATTCATCGCCGGGGCGCTCGGCATAGTTGCGGGCCATTTTGATCATCGAATCCTGCACGAGATCAAGGGCCTCGTCCCGGTCCCGGACCCCAATTTCGGCGATGCGCAGCGCCCGGCGTTCCACCTCGACAAAGAACTGGTTGAGTTGCCGATCGCGTTGCAGCGTACTTGCTCCCGTCGATTGCTCGCGGCTGCACGATACCGCAAAAACGCCTGCAATAGCGTTCATGCGGTCCGCCTCCTTGTCTGATTCCCGCGAAGCTCCATCTTCAGCCGTCCTCTTGACTCAGCCACGAGGTGATCTACCGTGTCACACTTGTTTAACGCCGTCGCTCGCGCCCGGTTGACACCAAAAAACTGATGATTATGTCAAATTATTGCCTGTGAGCAGCCTGCCCATTCTCAAGGTCGCCGTCAGCGTGCCGCTGTCCCGCGAGTTCGACTACCTGTCCGCGACGACGGAGCCCGAGGCCGTTCCCGGGTGCCGGGTTCTCGTTCCGTTCGGCCGTCGCAGGCAGGTCGGCTTGGTGCTCGGGCGCGCAACCGAGTCCGGTCTGGCCAGGGATCAGATCCGCCAGTCGCTCGAGACTCTCGACGATAGTCCTTTGTTGACCGAGGACGATCTCTGGTTGATCCGGTTCACGAGCGACTATTATCACCACCCGATCGGCGAGGTCGTTGCGACGGCCCTGCCGACATTGCTGCGCCAGGGCAAGCCACTGAACCCGACGATTCACTGTGTCGCGGTAAGCGATGCCGGAGAATCCGCCGATATCGAATCCCTCGCGAAACGCGCACCACGCCAGGCCGAGCTTCTCGAGATCCTTCTCGATGCGGGCGGCAATGGTGTCGACGAGGAAACGCTGACCGAATGGGTGCCGACCTGGCGCCGCGCGGCGAAGGCGCTTTTCGAAAAGGGCCTGGCCCATCGATTCTCTACCCGGGCTGATGGTGACGAGCCGGTGTCGCCCGGTTCTGGTGAGGCGGGCCCCGCGCTGCACGCGGCTCAGCAGCAGGCCCTCGAAAGAATCGAGGCCCACGAAGGCTTCGGTGTGTTCCTTCTGGACGGCGTGACGGGCAGCGGCAAGACCGAGGTCTACCTCAGGATGATTCGGCAGGTCGTCGACGCCGGCCGACAGGTTCTCATACTCGTGCCGGAGATCGGTCTGACACCCCAGCTTGTATCCCGGTTAGAAACGCGTCTCGGCGTTGCGCCCGCCGTCATGCACTCCGGGCTCAGCGATACCGCGCGGCTCGTTGCCTGGCGCAGGGCGCGCGCCGCAAGCGCAAAACTCGTCGTCGGCACACGTTCTGCTGTATTCACGCCGATGCCGGACCTGGGCCTGATTGTGATCGACGAGGAGCACGATCACTCCTTCAAACAGCAAGAGGGATTACGCTACTCGGCCCGCGACCTGGCCATCGCCCGCGCCAAGCGGAAAAACATCCCGGTCATCCTGGGGTCCGCGACGCCGACACTCGAGGTGCTGCAGCATTGCCGCGCCGGCAACTTCGTCCGCCTGCAACTTCCTGATCGTGCCGGTAACGCCAAACCGCCGAACTTCCGCTTAATTGATCTGATGCGCGCCCCGGCTCGCGACGGACTCAGTGAGCCGATGTTGCGCGCCATCGATAAGCACCTCGACAGTGACGGCCAGGCCCTGATCTTTCTGAACCGGCGCGGGTTCGCGCCCACGCTCATTTGCGCAAGCTGCGGCCACGTCGCCGAGTGTTACCGGTGTGACTCGCGCATGACGGTTCACGCCAAGAACAATGTATTGCGTTGTCATCATTGCGGAGCCGCCCGAGCGCTCGATGTGCGCTGTACTGTCTGCGGCGCCGAAGTTCGCCCCCTCGGCGAAGGCACCGAGCGACTCGAAGACGCATTGCGCGCGCATTTTCCCGGGCGTCGCATAGAGCGCATCGACTCCGACAGCATGCAGCGACGGGGCGCGATCGACGAGGCGCTCGAACTGGCTGCGCAGGGCGGCGCCGACATCCTCGTCGGCACGCAGATGCTGTCGAAAGGCCACCATTTCCCGAAACTGACGCTGGTCGGTATCGTTAATGCCGACCAGGGTCTGTTCGGCACCGATTTTCGCTCGGCGGAGCGCATGGCGCAGTCGATCATCCAGGTGGCAGGCCGCGCCGGTCGTGAATCGAGGCAGGGCGAGGTCATTATTCAGACAGCATTCCCCGACAACCCGTTCTGGAAATGCCTGATCGAAGGCGGCTATCCGCGCATTGCAGATGACGCCCTTGCCGAGCGCGAGGAATCCCGTTGGCCCCCTTTCACCCGCCTCGCGCTGATACGCTCCGCCGCCCACAAGAAAAGCGATGCTCATGCGTTGCTCGACGTCGCGCGACGGCGCATCGAGGCGAAGCAGACAGAACGATTGCGGATCCTCGGACCGGTCGACGCGCCCATGGCCCGCCGCGCCGGCCGCTACCGCGCGCAGCTGTTGCTGCAGAGCTCCGACAGGAGACTGCTGCACGAGATACTTGCGGATCTCCGACCTGCGCTCGAAAGTGAGCCATCGGCACGCAAGGTTCGATGGTCGATCGACGTCGATCCCGTGGAACTGTTCTAGTAGAATTGCGCGCCCCATGAAGCCCATCATTTCCCAGTCACTTGCAGCGGCGCTGGCAAACCTGCCGGAGCTTGCTGATGCGGTTGCCGACCTCCCGGTCGACAGCACGATCGAGCGCACGCGCGATCCGGGCCACGGCGACTTTGCCAGCAACATCGCGATGCGGCTGGCAAAGCCTGCGCGCATGAGTCCGCGCGACATCGCCACGCAAATCGTCGAACAGCTCGAGGACAGCGCCGAACTGGACAAGGTCGAAATCGCCGGGCCGGGATTCATCAACTTTTACCTGAGCGCCGCCGCTTACCACGCCGAGCTCGCCTCGATCCTGGACCAGGGCGAAGCATATGGTCGCCAACCGGCACGCGAGCGCCCGAAAATTCTGCTCGAATTCGTCTCTGCCAACCCGACCGGGCCACTCCACGTAGGACATGGCCGCCACGCGGCGTTCGGTGCAACCGTTGGTAACCTGCTCGAGGCCTCCGGTTATCCGGTGACCCGCGAGTACTACGTCAACGATGCCGGCCGGCAGATGGATATCCTGGGGCTCAGTGTGTACCTCAGGTGGCTCGAATCAACCGGAGTCGCCGTCGACTTTCCCGACGGTGGATATCGCGGTGACTATATCCGTGACATCGCGGCCACGATCGACACGAGCGGCGCCTCTGTCGCAGACGATCTGTTCACGGACCCGCCCGACGGCGACAAGGACGAGATCGTCGATGCCCTCATTGCCCGCACGAAGACGGCGCTCGGGCAGGAATGTTTTGGAAATATTCGGCAGCAGGCGCTCGAATCGATACGGGCCGACATCGAAGATGACCTCGAAGAGTTCGGCGTGACTTTCGACCGCTGGTTTTCCGAGCAGAGCCTGACGACCGAAGGTCGGATCGACGCTGCGCTGGCGGCGCTCGAGAAAAGCGGCACGGTCTATGAGAGAGATGGCGCGAAGTGGTTCAGGGCCACCGACTTCGGCGATGAAAAGGATCGTGTCGTCGTGCGGGCCAACGGCAGCAAGACCTACTTCGCTTCGGATATCGCCTATCATTTCGACAAGCGCGAGCGCGGATTCGATCACCTGATCGATATCCTCGGTGCAGACCATCACGGCTACGTAATCCGCGTGGGCGGCGGACTGGATGCAATGGGGTACTCGGCCGACGATCTCGAGGTCAAGCTCGTTCAGTTCGTTGCGCTTTACAGGGGCGGCGAGAAAGTCCAGATGTCGACGCGCTCGGGCGAATTCGAGACATTACGCGAGCTCCGTGCCGAAGTCGGCAACGATGCTGCTCGCTTCTTCTATGTATCGCGCGGTCATGACCAACACCTGGATTTCGATCTCGATATCGCGAAGTCCGAGTCGAACGACAACCCTGTCTATTACATCCAGTATGCACACGCGCGTATCGCCAGCGTGTTCCGCCAACTTGGGGAGCGTTCGCTCGAGTGGGACAGCGATAATGGTCGCGCCAGCCTGTCGCAGCTCAACGAGCCGCAGGAAAAATCACTGATGACCTCGTTAAGCCGATATCCCGAGGTCATCGAACTGGCGGCCAACAACCGGGCACCACAGCATCTCGTCCACTACCTGCGCGACCTGGCAAATGACTTCCATACTTACTACAACGCCCATGCATTCATCGTCGACGATGCCGGGCTGCGCGATGCGCGGCTCTTGCTGATCGCCGCTACCCGCGTCGTCATCGCGAACGGGCTTGCGATCCTCGGTGTCTCGGCACCGGAGACAATGTAATGGCGCAACGCAAGCGTCGCCGCTCGAGCCGCCGCCAGAAACGCCAGGAGTACCCGGGCTGGCTCTGGATGCTGTTCGGGCTCGCACTGGGCCTTTCGGTCGCTTTCGCCGTATATGTCAAGGACCGCGGGCCGGAACCGGTCGTCGGCACGCCCGAGCCTGCAAGCCTGCAAAATGCGATCGACGACAATGGCGAGACGGCCGCTGCAGTCGCAGAGCCTCCGCCAGAGAGCGGGGACCCGAGATTCACCTTCTACGACATGCTGCCTAATTTCGAAGTCGTCATTCCTGAACAAGAGCCCGACGTTTCGGTAGACCGGGAGCCGCAGGCTGTGGTCGAGCCTGGCTTGTATGTGCTTCAGGCCGGATCGTTTTCGACCTATGCGGATGCCGATCGGCGCCGCGCGGAGCTTGCGCTCCATGGCATAGAATCGAACATTCAACGCGTGACGATAGACGACAAAACCTATCACCGGGTGCGTATTGGACCTACTGATGATCTTGACGAGCTCAACATGCTGCGCAGCCGTCTCCGCGTCGCGAGAATCGACGTACTGCGCATTCGGCTCGGTGACTAGAGCGACGAGAATCCTTGTTGTTTCTTTGCTCGCCGTCCTGGCGGGCTGCGCGTCCCCGCCGCAACCGGCGCCGGAGCCGCCGATACCGGAAGCCGCATCCCCTGAACCGGTCGCGCCCGCGGCGGACTTGCCGGATCCGGAGCCGCCCGAACCGGACAGGCGATCGATGCGCGTCACATTCGCCGCTGTCGGTGACATGATGCTCGGCACCGATTATCCGGAAAACCACCTGCCTGATGATGACGGCCTGGGGTTCCTGGCAAATGTCGCCCCGGTTCTGTCGGCTGTCGACGTCGCCTTCGGCAACCTCGAGGGCGTGCTTGTGGACGGCGGTGAGCCCGCCAAGACATGCAGCAACGCCGGTGCGTGTTACCTGTTCCGCTCACCGACCCGTTATGCGGCTTACCTGCGCGACGCCGGGTTCGACGTAATGAGCCTTGCAAACAACCACGCGCGCGACTTCGGTGAGGAGGGGCGCAGCTCAACAATGGACGCCCTGGCCAACGTCGGGATTCATCACTCCGGCCGGGAAGGCGACTTTGCGGTCTTCGAACACGAGGGCATCAGTATCGCGGTACTGGCCTATGCCGTTACGAAGAATTCGAACATGCTGCTCGATTATGAACTCGCAGAATCGACAATCTCGGAATTCGCGGCGACACACGACATCGTCATGGTGACGTTCCATGGCGGCGCAGAAGGCGTTGATGCAACCCACGTGCCGTTCGCCGAGGAAGAATATTTCGGCGAACCGCGCGGTGACGTCGTGATGTTTGCCCGGATGGCCGTCGATGCCGGAGCGGATCTCGTCATCGGACATGGCCCTCATGTCGTCCGCGCAATGGAAAATTACAAGGGTCGGCTGATCGCCTACAGCCTCGGCAACTTTGCGACCTACTACGGCATCAGCGTTGCAGGCATCAAGGGAATCGCGCCGATTCTGATCGCGACACTCGACGGCGCCGGAGAGTTTGTCGAAGGGAAGATTGTCTCGACGATACAGATTCGTCCGGCCGGGCCGTCGCTGGACCCCGATCGGCGCGCGCTAAAGCTCATGCGTGGCCTGACAGCTGAGGACTTTGGCGATGCGGGGCTCCACTTCGCAGATGACGGCCGCTTTCATCCGCGAACGGTCGACGTGTGGAGCGGCGCTAGTCCTCAGCCGTGATGGACCTGAAGTCGACGCCCAGCGATCGCAGCTTCCTGTAAAGATGCGTACGCTCCATCCCGACACGTTTCGCGAGCCTGCCCACCTTGCCGTCGCACAACACGAGCTGTTGTTGCAGGTATGCGCGTTCGAAGTGCTCGCGTGCCTCCCTGAGCGGAAGCGATAACAGGTCCTGCTTGACCAGCGGCTCATCGGCTGGTGCGCTGGAGCTGATCTCCTGCTCGACCTCCTCGAGCGAAATGTCGCTCTCGGAGTCCGTCAACAGGAACCGGCGAACAAGATTCTTGAGTTCGCGCACATTATCCGGCCATGGATAGTTTCTGAGGCGGTTTTGCGCCGCTACGCTGAAGCGCCGAAACGTAACGCCCTCTGAATCGACGAGTTTGTCAACATAGTAAGCCAGCAATTCGGGAACATCCTCGGAGTAATCGCGCAGCGGCGGTACCTTGAGCTGCAGCACGGCGAGGTGCGCGACGAGGTCGCGGCGCAGGCTCCCTTTATCGACGAGGGCCTCGTAGTCGGCGCCGGTGGTCGCCACAACCCTGGCCTCGAGCCTGATGTCCTCGTGCCCATCGACCCTGCGGTACGACCGGTCCTCGAGGGCGGCAAGCAGAATTTTCTGGGCGGCTTCGCTGAGATCACCCAGGTCGTCGATAACGAGCGTGCCCTTACCCGCCCGCTCGAAAGCGCCCGCCGTGACCCGCGCGTCTGACTGCATCCCGCACAGCTGCTCCTCGGCGTTGCTCGGGGACAGCGATGCGGCTGTCACGCTGATCAATGGCTCGTCACCGCGGCGACTCAAACCATGCAGGTAACGCGCAAAAGCTCCACGGCCGCTGCCAGGCTCGCCGCTGATCAGCACGGACTGATCGTGCCCTGCGTACTGCTGCACCTTCTCTCGCAGCGCCAGCATCAGTTTGCTGCGGCCGACAGGTGTCAGTATCGGCGGCAACATGCTCCGCGAGCCCGGGGCCTGCTTGCCCGCGGACTCAAGGGCCGCTTCCACGGTACGCAGCAACTTGGCCAGCGACAGTGGTTTCTCGACAAAATCGAATGCGCCGAGTCTCGTTGCCTCAACTGCCGTATCAACCGTGCCATGGCCCGACATGATGACGACCGGACACTTGAGGTCCCCGCTGTCGGACCATTCGCGCAACAGGGTGATTCCGTCCGTATCCGGCATCCAGATGTCGAGCAGTATCAGATCGAATCTTCCATCGGCGCGCGCCTTGCGGGCCTCTGCCGCATCGGCAGCCGCTGTGACTTTGTATCCTTCGTCGCTCAGGATCTCCTGAATCAGCGCCCGGATATCGGCCTCGTCATCGACAACCAGTACATGAGATGCTCTCACGCTTCCTTCCTCCTCTGTTCAGCGCGCCTGGTCGCTCCCGCGATGATCGCCTCACGCGCTGCCTCGTTGAGCGGCAACCGAATGCTAATGACTGCGCCGCCCTCTGCATTGTTATAGGCCCGTATCGACCCGATGTGCTCCTCGACAAGTTTCTTCACGATGGCCAGACCCAGACCGGTGCCCTTCGATTTTGTCGTCACATAGGGATCAAAGACCTGGCTGACAGCGCCTTCCTTGAACCCCGGTCCGTTATCCTCGACCCTTATTTGCATCACTTCGACGCCCTCGAATTCGCCGACCCCGACGTGGACGTTTATTCGCCCGTCCCGGGTATTGTCGAGCGCCTCGGTCGCATTACGAATCAGGTTGTGCAACATCTGGCGCACGCGGCCGATGTCGGCTTCGAGCATTGGCATGCTGGAATCGGACGTCAGCACGATTTCGATGCCGCTCTCCTGGGCTCGATACAGGTCGACGACCTCGTGCACGAGTTTGTCCATGTCGAACTTGCCGATCTCGATATCGGGCGCCCGCGCATAGTCGCTGAACGCGTTGACCATTTCCTTCATGGCCTCGACCTGCTGCACGATTGTGTGCGTCGCACGATCGAGAATCTGCGATTCCTCTTTGCTCATCGTATCGAGATACTTGCGCCGCAGGCGCTCGGCTGACAACTGGATGGGCGTGAGCGGGTTCTTGATTTCATGGGCGAGCCGCCTGGCGACTTCGCCCCAGGCAGCGTCACGCTGCGCCTGCAGCAGGGCCGTTATGTCATCGAACACGATGACATAGCCAGCCGCGTGGCTCTCGTCACCGGGCAGCGTGGTACAGGCACAAGTCAACACGCGCCTGCCAACTTCGCCTCGCAAAACGATTTGCTCGCGCCAGTCGGTCTCTCCGGCGCCGAGATGAACCTGTGCAACGTCGACGAATTGCTCGAGCAGGGGACTGGCCCTGGCGATGTCGGTGAGCAGCTCGCCCGTCCGATGCTCGAGGTCTACACCGAGAATCGCACCCGATGCCTGGTTCGCGTTGCGGATGCGCATGTCGTTCTCGAGCGCGAGGACTCCGGTGGACAGCCTGGCCAGGATGACCTCCAGGTTTGCGCGCTCCGCCTCGACCAGCGCCTGTGACAGGCTCGCTTCCCGCCGTGCCGCGGCAAGCCTCTGTGTCATGTCGTTGAACGAGCTGATCAGAAATCCGATCTCGTCGCGTGTCGGCGTGGGCAGTCGTGTATCGAAGTCGCCCTCCGCGACAGCGCGAGTGCCGGCAACGAGGTCCTGAATTGGCGCCACGAGTCTGCGGGACAGGATGAAAGCGCCGTAGATAGCGGCGAGCAGACTCAGCATCAGAACGACGGTCAGGGTCAGCGAGAATGTCCCCTTGAGCGGATCGCGCAGGAAGACGAGTTCCTGATACTCGTTATAGGAGTTCTCGACACTGTTGGCCATGCGGGCGAGCCGCTCGGTAACCGGGAAATGCGCCTGCAGCACACCGACCGGCTCATTGCGTCCCCGGTACGTGAACAGGACGGCCGTCCGAATCTCGAAGTCCTCGGGATCGAGCGCAACGTAGGGCCTGTCCTGCTGCATTTGCAACAGCACTTCGTCGGCGAGCGGTCGTGGCAGGCTGGCGCCGGAACTGTCGGAACTCGTCGCAAGAATCTTGTTGTTGGCCCCATAGATCGTAATCTCACTGGCACCGCTTTCTCGTCGCAGCATGCTGAGTTCGAAGATCAGCTGTCTCTCGCTGACGTCCCTGAGACGTTGTGCGATCTGCTGCGTCGCGTACAGGTGCTGGCGCATCTGCATCTCGAGTGCCGCACGACTCAGCGCAAGCGCATTTTCGAGGCCTTCCTCGACCTCAACGTTGAACCACGTATCGATCCCGCGATTGATGAATTGCATTGAGAAATAAAAGACGACGAGCAGCGGCAGCACCGCGAGGCCGACGAACATGCCGACAATGCGGGCTTTTAGCTTCGCCCCGGGAACATGGGTCCGGTATTCGCGAAGAAGGCGTGCCAGGTTGCCCACGAGGAAAACAAGCAGAACGATAACGCCCGCGATATTGATTGCGAGAATAACGTTGTGCAGGCGGTCGAAGTCGTCCGAGTTCTGCGCAGTCCGGCTGAGCAGGAACAACGCGACCAGCACCAGGCCTACACCGGTTGCGGCCAGGATCGTATACGATGCCCGTTTTAGCGTTCTAACAACCATTCATACCATTCGCTCTGCAATTGCCACTCGCTGCGCCAGAACAACAAGAGCCTGAGCGGTGCCGGATACTGCTGCGTCTGGAGCATGGCACGCAGCCGCGCCCGGTAATTGTCTCCGGGTTCCAGCAGCGTGTCATCGATGACGGGCAGGCCCTGCACACGGCCCAGGTTGTTAAGCGCCGAGTAAAGTGTCGCGAAGGAATCCTGGTCACCGCTGTTCGTGTTCCTGACGATGTATCTCTGGCTCAGTGGCCGATACTCGAGCTCGAAACGCACCGCAAGCTCGGCTTCGGAGTCATCCCACCAGAATCGCCGGTCTCGAATAAGCTGCAGCTGCAACTCGATCACGAGCGGCACGCCGCTCGACAATGCTTCGAGCGCCTCGCTGGAAAGAACCAGCTGCAGGCGAGCATCGAGCGCGTGCACGCCCCCGATGAGCCGCGTTGATGCGGAACGAACCTCGAAGTAGCCGGGGCGCTCGAGTCTATCCTGGCCCAGGCCGGGCTCGGCCAGGAGCCCGGCCAGCAAGAGCAAGACAGCTGCGAGAGCCGTTTTCCTGCCGGGCTTTTCGAATCGTGCACGTGACATGGTTTTCTTCAGCAGACCTTCACCAGGCCCGCGTAGTAGAAACCGTCCATCCCTGCCGTTCCCGGCAGGATCTGGTAGCCGCAGGCCTTGTCCCGCATTAGATCGCGGATGTTGTAATCTTGCAACACGTTGTCCTCCCGGGCATCCGGCGTCCTCGCGAGAAAGCCGCTCACCACGCCATCATTTTCGGCTGCCAGCACCGAGCAGGTTACGTACAAAAGCCGCCCGCCCGGCAGCAGCATCGGCCACAGCGCATCCAGCAGCGCACCCTGCACGGCGGAGAGATCTTCGATATCGCTGGCCCGGCGCAGGTGCTTGATATCCGGGTGGCGCCGGATCACTCCGCTCGCCGAGCACGGCGCGTCGAGCAAAATGGCCGCGAACGGTTCCTGATCCCACCACTCATCAGGTTTCGATGCATCGCCGGCGATAAGGGTTGCATCGAGACCCAGGCGTGCGAGGTTGTCGGCTACGTCCTCAAGCCGGGTCGCATCCCTGTCTATCGCCGTCACATCGATATCCGTGCCGCCGAGTTCGAGGATGTGGCCGGTCTTTCCGCCCGGAGCGGCGCAAGCGTCGAGGACGCGGCCCGTTACGCCATCGAGCAAGCACGGGGCTGCAATCTGGGCCGCGGCATCCTGAACCGACACATCACCATCCGCAAATCCGGGCAGCACATCGACGGGCTGCGGCCCCACGAGCCGCAAGGCCTGGGGTATTCCATCCAACAGTTGGCCCTCGATGCCGACTTCCTCCAGCCGCTTCGCATATTCAGCAGCCGAACCGCGGGACGCGTTTGCGCGCAGCCACATCGGTGCGCGCTCGTTGTTCGCGGCGACAATCTCGCGCCAGTCATCCGGCCAGTCTTTCCTGAGCGCCTCCAGGATCCAGCCCGGATGATCGTTTGCCGCCTCGTCGTGAGACGGCAGGTTCTCGAAAATTCGGTCGCGCAATGCTCGCCTCAGGATCGCGTTGACGAGCGGTGCGAGTTTCGGGCGCCGCAGAGTGCGAGCCGCTTCGACGGTCTGCGAGACAACGGCATGATCGGGAATGCGGGTTTCGCTCAATTGATAAAGACCGACCGCAAGGAGTTCCTTAATGACGCTGTCCCGCGGCCGCAGGGGCCTGTCCAACAGTGCTCCGACCCAATGCATCAGTCGCCAGTGGCGGCGGAGAACGCCGTAGCCGAGCAGCTTGAGCAATGCCTGATCCTCGGCCGCGACCCGATCTTCCCGGGCCCTGAGAGCAGTATCGAGTGAGCGACCGCCCTTGACGACGTCGTCAACGATTTCCGCAGCTGTCGCCCGCAGCCTCGCCCCCCGCTTGATATTGCTCACAACTGCCGGCCGGCCAGGTCTATCTGCGATGAAAATTCGGCCGCAGTGACGGGCCGTTTGCCGGGCCGCTGCAAGGTCTCCAGTTTCAAAACCCCTTCGCCGCAGGAGATGTCAATGCCATCCGGTCCCGCCGCAATTACCGTACCGGCGGGCGCGTCCACGCCCGCCTGGCTTTGCGCCGCCCAGCATTTGATGCGCTCATCCCCGATCATGAACCAGGCCCCCGGCACCGGGTTGAATGCGCGCACCCTGCGCACCAGGTCGATGGCCGGCTCGTGCCAGTCGAGCATCGCATCGGCAGGTTTGACCTTCGGCGCATAGGTCGCCAGGTCGTCTTCTTGTGGCTTGGCCGCCAGCTTCCCGGCAATGATTTCGTCAAGGTGTTGTACGAGCAGTTCGGACCCCGCCGCAGCCAGCCGGTCATGGAGCTCGCCGGCCGTTTCCCGCTCTCCGATAGCCATTGCCCGGCAGACAAATACCGGCCCCGTGTCGAGACCTGCTTCCATGGCCATCAGGCAGACGCCGCTTTCATCGTCTCCCGCGAGGATTGCCGCCTGTATTGGCGCGGCGCCACGCCATCGGGGCAACAGCGATGCATGGACATTGAGGCACCCCATGCGGGGAATATCGAGCACCGACCGCGGGAGAATCAGCCCATAAGCCGCGACGATCATGATGTCGGGCCGCAGGGCCTCGAGGGCGACGACCGACCCCTCGTCCTTGAGCGTCGCCGGCTGCAGGATCGGAACATCGTGTGCCAGTGCGACCTGTTTTACCGGGCTCGCCGTCAGGTTCTTGCCGCGACCTGCAGGGCGATCCGGCTGAGTCAGCACCGCGCATGGAACCCGCCCGCTATCGATCAGCGCCAGAAGCGACGCCGCCGCGAACTCCGGTGTGCCGGCGAAGATGATGCGCGGTGTCGTCATTGCGAAACGGGCCGCTTGCCACACGGCACCCTACAAAGCGACCGCGTCCGGGCTGCGGTGACGTTGCCCCTTGACGAGCTTTTTCCGGATACGCATACGCTTGGCTTCAGACAGATAGTCGACGAATAACTTGCCCTCGAGATGATCCATCTCGTGCTGTATGCAGACAGCCAAAAGGCCGTGGGCCTCCATTTCCTGCTCATCACCATTGCGATCGAGGTAACGAACCCGGATATGCTCGGCGCGTTTGACCTCTTCGAAGTAACCGGGCACGGACAGACAGCCTTCCTCGGTTACGGTGACCCCGTCTTTTTCGACAATCACGGGATTGATCAGGACATGCGGATCGCTCCTGTCGGCCGTCACATCCGTAACCAGCAGGCGCTTGTGCACGTCGACCTGTGTCGCAGCCAGCCCGATACCCGGGGCCGAATACATCGTTTCGAACATGTCTTCGATCAGTGTGCGAAGCTCATCGTCCACCGACTCGACCGTCTGGGCCCTGATTCTGAGCCGCGGGTCCGGGAACTCCAAAATCGTCAGTTTTGCCATAATTTCTTTAAGGTAAATCCTTGGGTAATTCGTGTAAAGTGCCTGAAAAGTGACCTAAATGTTTGACTTTATTGAATAAGATGACAGACAATGCCGCCAGAAATTCCGCCTTTTTCGAGGTGTTTGCGACCGGAAATGTGACGTAATTAGCAGTCTCGGCCGCACCGGAACGACATATTATAGCAATGCCAAAAAAGCCACAGGTCCTGGACCTTGACTGGAGCACGAGGAAACCATGTCCCTCAGCAAATATCACCTGAATAGCCGCTTCCGGATGATCGCGGTCGCATTTGTCGCATCGCTCACGCTAGGCACGCTCACCGCGTTTTCGCAGGGCAGTGTGCCACTCGCTCAAGATGCGCCCGATCAGTACACGGTCCAGGAAGGGGACACCCTTTGGGACATCGCTGCAACGTTTCTCCGGGATCCTTGGTATTGGCCCGAAATCTGGTATATCAATCCCCAGGTCGAAAATCCGCACCTTATTTATCCGGGTGACGTGCTCGCTCTCGTCTACATCGACGGCGCACCACGAGTCACCGTCGGACAGGCATCGAGCTACCGACTTTCGCCCGAAGCTCGTGTGACGCCGCTGACAGAAGCCATCACGAGCATTTCATACGACTCCGTGTCGGCGTTTCTGAGCCGCGGCGTGGTCATCGAGCGCGGCGAAGTCAACAACCTGCCTTACTTGCTGGCAACCAAAGGCGACCACCTCGTCGCAGCCGCGGGCAACATCATTTACGTTCGCGGCACGGGCGCACAGCCCGGTGAGCGCTTCAACGTTGTCAAAATCGGCGACAAGCTCATCGATCCGGAAACCAACGACCTGATCGGCTACCAGGGCATCGAGATCGGGGAAGGTACGATTCGCACGAGCGGTGACCCTGCCTCGATGGCGCTCGTCACGTCCAAGCAGGAAGCCAAGCAAGGCGACCGGCTGATTCCGACGGCCGTCGAGGTACCACTGAACTTCTTCCCGAAGGCGCCATCGAGCAACATCGACGGTCAGATCATCGCCGTAGTCGGCGGCGTCACGCAGATCGGCCAGTACCAGGTCGTGGTCCTGAACCGGGGTTCGAACCATGGCCTCGGCGTCGGTGACGTATTGAGCGTCTGGCAGCGCGGTCCCACGGTCCGCGATCACGTCGAGGGCGGCAGCGTCCGTCTTCCCGATGAGCAGGCCGGAACAGTCATGGTGTTCAAGGTTTATGACCGTATCGGCTACGGGCTCGTTATGGAGGCTACGAATGCCATCCATACAGAGGACTACGTTCGCAACCCGACCTGATTTTCAGTTTCGTATTCAGTTAAAGACGGCGCTTTCGAGCGCCGTTTTTTTTAGACTGTCCAGATGGATGACGAATGGCTGAGATCGGTCGACAACCACATCTTGTCCAGGGGTGGCCCGAACTTTCCGGAATTGCTTGAAAGAATTCCGCGGCCACCGGATCGCCTGTATGTCAAAGGCGACCCGGACCTGTTGCATATGCCGGCCCTGGCTATTGTCGGCAGCCGCAACCCAACCGAGGCCGGCCGCCGGACGGCCTACGAGTTTGCGCGGCATCTCGGCGCTGCCGGATTCTGTATCGTCAGCGGGCTCGCGGAAGGTATCGACACGGCCGCGCATCGCGGAGCGCTCGACGCCGGCGCGGCGACGGTCGCATTCCTCGGTCACGGTATCGATCGTGTCTATCCTTCTTCGAATCTCGACCTCGCCCACGAGATAGCTGCAAACGGCGCCCTCGCGACCGAGTTCCCGCTTGGCACACATCCTGACAAATCACATTTCCCACAACGCAATCGCCTGATCAGCGGTATGAGCCTCGGCACGCTCGTCGTTGAGGCTGCAAGGCGAAGCGGTTCGCTGATTACGGCGCGGCTCGCTGGAGAGCAAGGTCGCGAAGTATTCGCAGTCCCGGGCTCTATCCATAATCCGCTGGCCCGTGGTTGCCATAAGCTGATTCGCCAGGGAGCCAAACTGGTCGAGACGGCCGAGGACATCGTTGCCGAGATCGCGCCACTATGCACACACCTCCTGCAAACCTCTTTGGAATCAACGACGAAGGAAGAGCTTCCCGAGCATGATGACGAAGAGTATCGGCACCTCAGAAAACACCTGGGCCACGACCCGGTCAGCGTGGATGAGCTCGCGGAAAATTCCGGTTTGACGATTGATCAGGTTTCATCCATGCTTCTGATCCTGGAGCTGGAAGGAATTGTTGAATCACAGTCCGGTGGACGTTATTCGCTACTCGCCCGCTAAGCACCGGACAACCACACTGGACCAGGAACAAAGGGAGCCGCTCCGGGCATGAAAGAAAATGTACTCGACGTACTCATGTACCTTTTTGAGACCTACGTCGACACGGACGATGAACCCGAAGCCGATCAGAACGAGTTGCGAGACGAGCTGTCGCGCGCCGGCTTCAGTGATCCTGAAATAGACAGAGCCCTGGACTGGCTGGACGGCCTGACCGACCACCAACAGAGCCTCGTTTTTCATGCGCAAACCGCCCATGGTTCACGTGTCTACAACGAAGTCGAACAGGAGCGCCTCGACACGGACTGCAGAGGATACATTTCGTACCTCGAACAGATCGGCATCCTGTCGCCACAACAGCGCGAAATCCTGATCGACCGGCTGTTGGCGCTGGAGTCCGCCGATATTGACGTCGAGCAGATAAAATGGGTCGTCCTGATGGTGCTTTTCAGCCAGCCCGGACAGGAGCTGGCGTACGCCAGGATGGAAGACCTCGTGTTCGAAGAAAGCACCGGATCCCTACACTGATCGGCCGCGGCTTCAGCCGCGCCGAGAATCGATTTCCTTGACATGCCGGCACCCGGCATTGTATTCAACCGCGGCACTGTCCGCGGTTGGCTGTTTTGAACGCACACATTTATGTCCAAGAATCTCGTCATTGTTGAATCGCCTGCGAAGGCGAAAACGATCAGCAAGTACCTGGGCAAGGATTTCGATGTCCTTGCCTCGTACGGACATGTGCGCGACCTGGTTCCGAAGGTCGGCGCTGTGGACCCGGATAACGACTATTCGATGAAGTACCAGGTCATCGAGAAGAACGAAAAGCACGTCAACTCGATTATCCGTGCGCTGAAAAAGGCCGACGCCCTCTACCTGGCGACCGACCCCGATCGCGAGGGAGAAGCCATTTCCTGGCACCTGATCGAGTTGCTCAAGGAAAAAAACGCCCTCAATGGCAAGCCCGTGCACCGCGTCGTATTTCACGAGATCACCAAGGACGCCGTGCAAGAGGCCATCGCCAATCCGCGCGACCTGTCCTCGGATCTCGTTGGCGCACAGCAGGCACGCCGCGCACTCGACTACCTGGTCGGATTCAATCTGTCGCCGCTGCTCTGGAAGAAAGTTCAGCGTGGCCTGTCCGCCGGGCGGGTACAGAGCCCGGCTCTGCGCATGATCGTCGAGCGCGAACTGGAGATCGAGGCATTCAAGGCGCGCGAGTACTGGACGATCGAGGCCGACGTCAGCAAGAACGACCAGCCGTTCGTATCGCGCCTGGTTGGATACAGGGGCGAAAAGGTCGAGCAGTTCAGTTTCGAAAACGAGGTCGTGGCCCGCGAGGCCGAGAAGACGCTGCTCGATGCGGCCGATGGCAAGCTGACCGCGATCAGCGTGACCAAGCGCCAGAGACGCAGGAACCCGGCTGCACCGTTTACGACGTCGACGCTTCAGCAGGAGGCGTCCCGCAAGCTCGGGTTCAATACGCAGTGGACAATGCGTGTTGCGCAGAAGCTTTATGAAGGCATCGAGCTGCCCGGCGAGGGGAACGTCGGCCTGATTTCCTACATGCGTACCGACTCGGTGACGCTGGCAGCGGTCGCAGTCGATGAAATCCGCGAGGCCATTGCCGATCGCTACGGCAAGGAAAACGTTCCCGACGAGCCCCGCGAATTCAAGAACAAGTCCAAGAATGCCCAGGAAGCGCATGAGGCGATCCGACCGACATCGGTCGCGCGCACGCCGGATTCGATCAAGAGCGCCCTGGACGAGGACCAGTTCAAGCTTTATTCGCTGATCTGGAAGCGTACGATGGCTTGCCAGATGGTGCCTGCCGTATTCGACACCGTCGCTATCGACCTGGCGGCCGGCCCTGTCGATGATGGCCATCGGTTCCGTGCAAATGGCTCCGTTCTCGTCGAGCCCGGCTTCATGGCTGTTTACAAGGAAGGCCACGACGATGCCGGCAAGGATGATGAGGGCGACCGGCTGCTTCCCGAAATTGCGGAAGGCGATGTCATTAGCCTGGATGAGCTACGACCCGAACAACATTTCACGGAGCCGCCACCCCGGTTCACCGAGGCGAGCCTCGTCAAGACGCTCGAGGAATACGGCATTGGCCGACCGTCGACCTATGCGAGCATCATTGCCACGCTGAAAAACCGCGAATACGTCGAGATGGACAGCAAGCGGTTCATACCGACGGACATCGGCCGCATCGTCAATGGCTTCCTGACCGATCATTTCACCCAGTACGTCGACTATGACTTCACGGCCAGGCTCGAGGATGATCTCGACGCGGTCTCGCTGGGGGAAAAGGAGTGGGTCCCGCTGCTCGACGACTTCTGGCGCCCCTTCAAACAGCTTTGCACGGACAAGGAAGAGTCTGTGACTCGCGAACAGGTCGCACAGGCGCGCGAGCTGGGAACCGATCCCAAGAGCGGCAAGCCGGTGACGGTCCGCATGGGTCGTTACGGGCCGTTCGTACAGATCGGCACCAAGGACGACGAGGAAAAGCCGAAATTCGCCGGGTTGAGGCCGGGCCAGAAAATGAACGAGATTACACTCGAGGAAGGGCTCGAGTTGTTCAAGCTGCCGCGCAAGCTCGGAGAAACGCCCGACGGCGAGCCAGTGTCCGCGAGTATCGGGCGCTTCGGTCCTTACGTCCGCTATGGCGACAAGTACGTTTCGATCAAGGAGGACGATCCTTACACCATCGAATTGCCGCGCGCCCTCGAACTCATCGAGGAGAAGAAGATCGCGGACGCGAATCGCATCATCCAGGATTTCGAGGAAGAGGGCATCCAGGTGCTCAATGGCCGTTATGGCCCATATATCACCGACAAGACCAAGAATGCCCGCGTGCCAAAGGACCGTGAGCCCAAATCACTGACGCTCGACGAATGCAGGCAACTGCTTGCCGAAGCGCCTGTCCGCGGACGCCGCGGAAAGAAAAAGACGGCAAAGAAAAAAGCGGCCAAGAAGACCGCCAAGAAAAAAGCAGCCAGGAAAAAGACTGCGAAGAAGAAAGCGGCCAAGAACTAGGCGGCTGCAATGAACCTTGCTATCGCGAAAGCCGCCGATGTCTTGCTGGCCGGTGGTGTCATTGCCTACCCGACCGAGGGCGTATTCGGTCTCGGCTGCATGCCTGATGATGACGATGCGGTGCTGCGACTGCTCGCATTGAAGCGCCGCGATCCCGCCAAGGGGCTAATCCTGATCGCGTCAAACCGGCGGCAACTCGACGACTGGATCGAGCAGGATACGGCCGATATTCCCGATCCCGATCCGGACATGCCGACGACATGGATTGCGCCGGCGAAAGGGCACGTGTCGCCGCTGGTCCGTGGCCGGCACAGCGGCATTGCCGTGCGTCTCACGACCAACGCTACGGCGGCCGCGCTCTGCGACGTGGTCGATTCGCCCATCATCTCGACGAGCGCAAACCTGGCGGGCCAGCCCGTCGCGCGTAATCAATATGTGTTGCGCCGCCGCTTTGGCGCTTGTGTAGACTACATCGTGCCAGGAGCATGCGGTCCCGCCTCGGGCCCGTCCCAAATTCGAGACCTGGCAACAGGCAAAATACTGCGACCCGCATGAACGAATTGATCCAGGTCAAGGACTATCTGCAATCCCTGCAGAGCCGTATTGTCTCGGAACTCGAAGACCTTGACGGCAAGGCCTCGTTTCGCCGCGATGCCTGGGACCGGCCGGCAGGTGGCGGCGGGCTGAGCTGTGTCCTCAGTGACGGCAATGTCTTTGAAAAAGCCGGCGTCGGTTATTCGCATGTCTTTGGCGACAAGCTGCCGCCATCTGCTACGAAGAATCGCCCCGACCTTGCCGGCAGCGGATTCCAGGCGGTCGGAGTGTCGCTCGTCATTCACCCGGAAAATCCGTATGTGCCCACAACCCATGCCAACTTTCGTTTTTTTACGGCGGGCGACGACGATCCGGTGTGGTGGTTTGGCGGTGGGTTCGATCTGACACCGTATTACGCGTTTGAAGAAGACGTCATCCACTGGCACGAAGTCGCAAAAGCGGCCTGCGACCCGTTCGGCGAGGACCTTTACGGCCGCTACAAGAAATGGTGCGACGACTATTTCTTTCTCAAGCATCGCGACGAAACGCGCGGCGTCGGCGGCCTGTTCTTCGATGACCTCAATGAACCGGGCTTTGAGCGCAGTTTCGAATTTCTGCAGTCGGCTGGCGACAGCTTTCTGCCGGCCTACAAGCCGATCGTCAGGAAACGCAAGGACCATCCCTATGGACAGCGCCAACGCGACTTTCAGCTTTACCGGCGCGGCCGCTATGTGGAATTCAACCTGATTTACGATCGTGGCACGGTGTTCGGGCTGCAATCGGGTGGGCGGACCGAGTCGATTTTGATGTCACTGCCGCCGCTGGTCGCCTGGAAGTACGACTGGCACCCCGAGCCGGGATCTCCCGAGGAAGAGCTGTACCGCAAGTATCTCAAGCCACGAGACTGGCTGGATCGAGAATAAAAGCGCAGAATTCGCTCCCCGAGCGCAACTTTTTGCCGCCGGACGACATCTATAAAGAAAAACACTGACACCCGCCAGACGTAAGCATCAGGGGAACGCATGATGAGAATCTCGAACGCTCCGGTTCTGTTCGCGACCAGTCTTCTGCTCGTGGCCACGGCGCCCGCGTACGCACAAAACTACGACCTGCTCGTCGACAACCTGCCCGAAAGCCTGGTGTCGGTCGACCGGCAGCGGCCGCCGTATCCCGATACGGGTATTCGTACCGGACAGGAAGGGTGGGTGCGCGTAAATCTCATCGTCACTGCTGACGGCAACGTGGCGGATCCGATCATCATGGACTCGGTCGGTGGTGTCGAGTTCGAGAAGTCCGTTCGCTCGGTCGTGTCCGAATGGACATTCGAACCTCCCGGAGAGCAACTCGCCAATGTTGTCGCGGACATCCGTTTTGAGATCCACCAGGGTCGCGATCTTGCGACCTCGAACTTTATGCGCCGCTACCGGCGCATAGTCCGGATGCTGCATGTCGAAGACAACGAGGAAGCCAGGGCCTGGGTCGACCAGGCGGCCGAGACCGGCGGCTGGAACCTCTATGAGTCGACCATGCTGTGGCTCATGATCGGGCGAGTCGAGGGGGCCGAGGGCAATGACGTCGGCAAGCTCGAAGCTTATCGGCGCGCGCAGGCCGTCAATACCCGCGGCGCGATTAAGGGCGAAGACCGCCGTGAACTGCTTCGCAAGATGTTCGAGCTGGAAATGGGCCAGTCGCAGTACGCAGCTGCGGATAAAACTCTCCGGAAACTGAAGCGTGAACCCGGCAACAAAAAAGACATCGAGGAACTCGCCGAGTTGATCGCCAGGCTCGAAGGCGCGCTTGCCGACGACAGCCCGCTCGCAGCCCGCGCCACCCTGTTTAACCCGGCGGATTCCGAAGAAAGCCGCTCGCTCTGGTCCTACGCGCCTGCGCGACGGACGTTCTCTTTTGCTGCCCTGAATGGTAACGTCGAGCGATTCGAGGTGCGGTGCGCACGGGATCGTCTCGAAGGGCCGGTAGAGCCCGGAACGTCATGGACATTCCCCGACGGCGCTAAGGACTGTCACGTATTCGTGTTCGGTGACGATGGAGCAAGCTTTGATTTCGTCGAACACATCGGGACGGAATCCGGTGACGCAACCGCCAAGGCAGCAGTGGCACAAAGCGATGGCCTGGATTGATGAAGTCGACGTCGATGAAGCTGAAGGAAAGCTTGAGACGATTTATGCCGAGCTCGTAAAAAAGCGCGGCAAAGTCTCCAACATCCTCAAGATCCACAGTCTCAATCCCGAGGCTATGGAGAACCATCTTGATCTTTACATGACCGTCATGTTCGGGCGGTCGGGCCTGAGCCGCGCAGAACGTGAAGCTGTCGCCGTGGTCGTATCCGCGACGAATGACTGCGCTTACTGTGTCAACCACCATGCCGAGGCGCTACGGCGCTACGTGAAGGACGACGACACCCTGGACATGCTGATGACGGCCGACGGCCTCGAAGCACTTGAGCCGCGTCTTTCGAACATCGTTCGTCATGCCGAGAAACTGACATCCGCCCCGTCGGCCATGACAGAAAGCGACCTCGGTGAGTTACGGGCGGTCGGCCTGTCCGACAGGGATATCCTCGATTTGACGCTCGTTACCGCTTACTTCAATTTCGTCAACCGTATGGCGCTGGGTCTGGGTGTCGAATTTACGCCCGAAGAAATGAGCGGCTACAAAGACGACTGACAATGTTCTCGCGGCTGCTCCTCCTTTGCCTGCTGGCTCCGCTCATCGCGTGGGCACAAGATCAAACGGTGCTGCGTGACGCAGGTAGCCTGGGCGGGATCCGTCTTGCTGGCTCCGAAGACGAGACGGCCAGCAAAGTCTATATCGTGCAGCTTGCGATGCCGTCGGCTGCGGAGTACCACGCCTCTTTACTGACAACGGCGGTCAAGGCGGGTTCGCAGACGGCCGGCCGCACCAAGCTCGACAAGACCAGCCCGGCGATGCAGGGCTATGCGGCCCAGCTGGAGTCGGCGCAGAACAATGTCATCGCTCGCGCCGGCGCCGGGACCGAGCTGATTTACCGCTATCGATACGGCCTCAACGGGTTCGCTGCAAGAATGCATCCTGCGGTGGCGCACAAGCTCGAAAGCCTCCCTGACGTATTGCGTGTATGGGAAGACGAAATTCGGCCACTCGCGACCAACAACAGCCTGGATTTCCTCGACCTGTTCGACGCGGAACGCGGCCTGCGCGGTCCCGCGGGGCTCGATGGTGAAGACATCGTCATCGGGTTTATCGACAGCGGAGTCGCGCCCGAGCATCCCGCGCTAAGAGACACGAAGGATGCCGACATGCCAAGGGCCTGCCGCAGCGACTGGGCAGAAAACTCGCTGCTCGGCCGCTGGCTTTGCCGTCGTTACAGGAACCGCGAAGCCACGCTCGAGTTCGATCCACCCGTCGACTGGAATGGCGCCTGTGTCGGCGGCGAAGAGTTCGAGGATACGGACTGTAACAACAAGCTCATTGGCGCCCGCTGGTTCGTCGACGGCGCGGATGAGTCCGGTCCGATCGACGACGGCGAGATACGCTCGGCACGGGACGTCGACGGGCACGGCACACACACGGCCACGACCGCGGCCGGCAACAAGGTCAGGGCGTCGATATTCGGGACCTTCATCGGCCGGGTACAGGGCGTTGCGCCGAGGGCCCGGGTCGCGATTTACAAGGCATGCTGGCTTCGGCCCGGCGACCAGCGCGCAACCTGTAATACGTCCGACCTTGCCAACGCGATAGATGCAGCTGTCGCCGACGGCGTCGACATTATCAACTACTCCGTCGGGAGCTCCCTGCTGCGACTGACGGCGCCCGACGACATTGCGCTGATGGCCGCCACCAAGGCCGGCGTGCTTGCCGTCGTCGCCGCGGGTAACGAGGGACCGAATCTCGGAACCATCGGCTCTCCCGCGGGCGGCCCCTGGGTCATCACGGCTGCGGCTTCCAGTCGTGCCGGCAACAATTCGATCGAAGCGCTTGAGATCACGGCGCCGCCCGGCATCAGCGGTCTGTACCCGGTGCGCGAAGCCAATTTCACGCCGCAACTGCTCGACGTCGGCCCGATCGATGGAGACCTCGTCCTGGTCGACGATGAAGATGAGGTCCTGGAGGACGGCGGCGCCGGCACGACGAGCGACGCCTGCGAGCCGCTCGTCAATGACTCGGAAGTTTCGGGAAAGATTGCCCTGATCCAGCGAGGCGGCTGTGACTTCGAGGTGAAGGTCTCCAATGCCGAGGACGCCGGGGCGATCGCGGCCCTCGTCTATAACATCGCCGGTGATCCGATCGTGATGAACGGCACGCCGGACACGGTCGATATCCCTGCGCTCATGATCGGCCAGGCGGACGGCAACCTGATCCTCGCCGAGATCGACGCGGGCAACACCGTCTCGGTACGGCTCGACAAGGAGCTGTTGATAACAGAGTCCGATTCCGGAAACCGTATGGCGATATTCTCTGCGCGCGGTCCCGGTCCCGCCAGCGACATACTCAAACCGGACGTCACCGCGCCGGGGCTCAACATCCTGGCCGGATTCACGCCCGATGCCGCCAATGCGGCGCCCGGCGAAAATTTTGCCTACCTTTCAGGCACCTCGATGTCGACACCGCATGTTGCCGGCACGGCCGCACTGCTGCTCGAGGCGCACCCGGACTGGAGCCCGGCAGCAATCAAGTCGTCGCTCATGACGACTGCCCGGCAGGATGTGACTGCGGATGACGGGGAAACTGCCGCCCACCCGTTCGACTTCGGGTCGGGCCATATCGTGCCGAACGACGCGGTCGACCCGGGCCTGGTCTACGACCTCACCGAGGAAGAGTACGACGCATTCGCCTGCGGAACCGGGTCGCCGGCAGTGTCCCAGGAGCGCTGCGACGAGCTCGAGCTCGCGGGATATTCTTTTGCCGGCGCAGACATGAATCAACCGTCGATCTCGATCGGGTTTCTCTCGAGCGAGCGAACCGTGACACGGCGCGTGACCAATGTCAGCGACGAGGTCGGTTCCTATACTGCCAATATCGTCGCGCCGTCCGGTATCGGCGTCGTGGTCGATCCCGCATCGATTACGGTGCCGCCCGGCCAGTCGACGACGTTCGACGTGACGGTCAGCATGCAATCCGGTCAGCTCGACTTCTGGCGTTTCGGTTCGCTGACCTGGGAAAACAACGAGCGTTCGGTATTCAGTCCGCTTGCGATACGGCCGGTAACGATCACGGCCCCCGCACAGCGCACTGCGTTCGGCACCAGCGGCTCACTGACGTTCCCCGTCTCGTTCGGCTACACGGGAGCCTATACACCCGGCGTGCACGGTCTGCGACCGCCATTGATCATCAACGGCTTTGTCGATGACGATCCGACGAAGACATTTACTTTCCGTACGACCGACGGCGTGACGGCGCACCTGATTGATGTTCCTCCCGACCAGGCTTACCTGCGTTTCGCCCTGTTCGATACGCTGACGGACGGCGATGACGACCTCGACCTGTACATTTATCACTGCCCGGACAATGTCAGTTGCATTCGCGTCGGTGAAAGCGGCGAACCGACGTCAAACGAGGAAGTGAATTTCCGGTATCCCGCCAGCGGGCGTTATGCGGCCCTGGTGCACGGCTTTGCGACTGATAATATTGCCGGCGGCCCCGGTGCTAACTATCAGCTGCTCACCTGGGCATTCGGCCTCGTCGACGATCAGGGCAACATGACGGCATCCGGTCCATCGTTCGTCAATGCCGGATCCACCGAGGACGTCACGGTCACCTGGACCGGGGTACCTGCCAATACGATCTACCTGGGCGGCATTTCCCACAATACTCCGCAGGGCTTGTCCGCGCTGACGGTCATCAGGATCGGCAACTGATCAGGTAAGCCAGCCCTTCTTTCTTGCGCTTCGCGCATATAGCACGAGCAACACGCCGACGATCAGGATCGTCGCCTGGATGTACAGCGGCATCAAGCCCAGCGTGCCGACCGTGTCCCGGATCACGAAGTTGTAGACATCGAGTACCAGTACCGACGCGAGCGACACGACGAATGCCGGCACCGCCCACGACTTGCGCAGCAGCAGAAACAGGCTTGCCAGTGCGCCCACATTGACTGCAATCGCGAACGCGGATGTCGCCCAGACGGGCATCGACAACATGAAATTGATTTGTTCGGGAGTGTATCCCTGCGCCGCATAGCTCTCCGGCGTTGCGGTGACTGTCATGACGTACATCATCACGCCAAAAAGATTCCAGATCAGCGCTGCACCGCCGATAATCCAGAAAGTCGTGGCAGGCCTTCCGTCGATAAAGTCGTTCGACATAGCGAGCCCCTTTGGTTTTGCTTCTTCTTGGGAGTCGCCGATGATCCGCCCGGCGTCAGGTTTTTGCAAGCCGCTGGCAGGGCTTGTACCGAAAACAAGCCGTGACATGGTCGTTGACCAGGCCCGTCGCTTGCATGTGCGCATAGACGATAGTGCTCCCAACAAACCGGAAGCCGCGTTTCTTGAGGTCCTTGCTCAGCGCATCCGATTCCGGAGACGTCGCCGGTATATCCGAATCTTTTCGAAAACGGTTCTGTATCGGCGCACCGTTGACGAAGCCCCAGATGTAGTCACTGAAGCTGCCGAACTCCTCCTGCACCGCAAGGAACGCCTTTGCGTTGCCGACCGCGGATTGCACCTTGAGGCGATTACGCACGATGCCGGGGTCTTGCAGCAGGCGCTCGATGCGCCTGTCGGTGAAGCGGGCCACTTTCTCCGGATCGAATTGCGCGAAAGCCTTGCGATAACCGGCGCGCTTGTTGAGGATCGTCGACCAGCTGAGACCGGCCTGCGCCCCCTCCAGGATCAGGAACTCGAACTGTACGCGGTCATCGTGGACCGGGACGCCCCACTCCTCGTCATGATATCGAATGTAGTCGAGGCTGACCCCTTCGGCCCACTTGCAGCGTGTGACAGCTTTCGCCATCTTGTTAGTTAATCACAACAAAGCCCGCGCCAGGCGCGGGCTTTGTGTGCGGATTTTGCAGAAATACGAACTTACTCTTGCGCGCCACCGCAGGAGCCCTCACCACAGGCGCCTTCGGCATCTTCTTTGTCGCCGCCACAGGATGCTTCGCCATCCTTGTCGCCGCCGCAGGACGCTTCGCCGTCCTTGCCTTCGCCTTCGCTTTCCTTGTCGCCGCCGCAGGAACCTTCGCCGCAGCTGCCTTCGGAATCCTTGCCTTCCTTGTCGCCGCCACACGAGCCTTCGCCCGTGCCGAGCATGTAACCCGCCTGCAGGGTCGACATGGCGAACGGGCTTGCGACCGTATCGGCGTTAGCAATGGTGCCCGTCAGGGCAAACGAGCCCGCAAGGGCGGCGCCCACAGCCAGGGCGACAGGTTTCGCAACTTTTTTCTCAGACATCTTCTCTCTCTCCTACTCAGGGTTTCGCCCGAACCGGGCAACTGCAACGGTCACGGCGGACTAAGTACTCCACGTGACCGAATCCAAAACATTTTTCTCGATGCGCTCGAGATTCTCGTCGCGCTCACCGAAAATCGCAATGCTGCCATTGCCGACCGGCAAAATGATGCCGTTTACGCTCTCGCCGGTAACCGACTGCGGGCCCTGCACCTTTTCATCCGGCATCAGCAACAGCGTAACCGGGCCGCGCTCGCCCTGGATAACCAGGTGCGGCACATCACGACCATTGATCCGGCAGCTTTGTGCATAAGTGATCAGGCCCGCGCTATGATCGAGCCGCGCCACTGCTGCCGGCACGACCGATTCGAGGCGCGTATCGCTAACCGGCACATCGGTGACGCGCAGCGCATAAGGCTCGTGATCGATATGGGCCAGCAACTGATCTGCCAGGGAGTCGAACTCCCCGCCGCTGCCGATCATCCTGATACCGATGAACGCGGCCAGCACGACGGTCGCCGCCATTGCAAGCAACGTGGGCGGTGACCAGCGACGGTGCGACAGCGATACGACATTGCCTGTATCGATGTCGGGAAGCTCCGGCACCGTCAGTTCCGGAACGTCGATCGAGAGCGCTGCGCTGATTGTCCTGTCGAGCTCGAGCATTTCCCTGCGATACGCCTGGCAGGACGCGCACTCACTCAGGTGCCCGGCGCCGCCGTCGAATGACGGATCTGCGCCTATTGCTTCTCTGTACTCATTGCAGTTCATCGTTCAGCCATTTTCTCTTTGAGCCTGGCCCGCGCCCGGTGCAGCCTGGTCAGTACCGCGCCCTGTTTCAGGCCCATTTGCTCTGCGATCTCGTTGGTGCTGAAGCCCATCAGTACCTGCAGCACGAGCGGTTCGCGATATTCGTCGTCGAGCTCATAGATTGCCTGGCGCATGTCGTCGAGCTCATCGTTGTCCTCAACCGCCAGCAGCGCGGCCTGTGAGGCAGTCAGGTTGTCGATGTCGATCGTCTCGAGTCGCTTGCGCTCGAAGTAGCGCGCATTCTCGCGCCGCACGATCGTCAGCAACCACTGCTTTGCCGACCCTTCGTCTCGCAGCTTATCCAGCGACTTCCAGGCCCGAAGCAATGCCTCCTGCACCACATCCTCGGCTATCGCCTTGTCCCTCGAGAGCCACGCGGCATATCGATACATGTCCTGGTGATATACACCCACGTATTGATCAAACCTCTGACGCCGTTTTGCGTTGTCTGTGCTGCTTTGCATACGAGATGACCGGGCCCTGATGGGATTTATTACGGATTCCGTCGAAAATTGCGCCTGAAGCGTGGAAACCCTACCTAAATACAGGGAAAATAAAAAATTATTGTGTTTATATCGCTTAGCTATGAGTTCATCCAGTCACGGTCAGTTCCCTCAGGTTCGCCTCCGGCGTAGCCGCCGGACGGCCGCGCTGCGCCGTCTCGTGGCCGAGACCGACCTCGGGCCGGGCGATTTTATCTACCCCGTCTTCGTCCTCGATGGCGAAGGCCGCTCGGAACCAGTCGAGTCGATGCCCGGCATCGAGCGTAAGAGTGTCGACCTGTTGCTGACCGAGCTGGCCGAGGTGGTCGATCTCGGCATCCCCGCCGTCGCGCTTTTCCCGGTCATCGACATGGACAAGAAGAGCCTCGATGGCGCGGAATGCGCGAATCCCGACGGCCTCGTGCAAAACACGGTTCGTGCGATCAAGGCTGAACACCCGGACCTCGCGGTCATTACCGACGTCGCACTCGATCCGTACACGACCCATGGCCAGGACGGCATCATCGACGATTCCGGATACGTGCTCAATGACGACACGGTCGCGATGCTCGTCAGGCAGGCCGTTTCGCATGCCGACGCCGGCGCCGACGTGGTTGCCCCGTCCGACATGATGGACGGGCGCGTCGGCCGGATCCGCGCGGCGCTCGAGGCCGACGGTCACATCAACACGGTTATCCTCGCGTATGCGGCCAAGTACGCATCGAGTTTCTACGGGCCGTTCCGGGACGCCGTAGGCTCTGCCGAGAATCTCGGCGGTGGCGACAAGTCCACCTACCAGATGGCGCCGAGCAATACCGACGAGGCCCTGCGCGAGGTCGGTCTCGACCTCGGAGAAGGCGCTGACATCGTCATGGTCAAGCCTGCGCTGCCCTATCTCGACATCATTCGCCGCGTGCGGGAAGCCTACGGGGTGCCGACATTTGCGTACCAGGTCAGTGGCGAGTACGCGATGCTGAAAGCTGCTGCGCAGAACGGCTGGCTGGATGAGCAGTCGACCGTCATGGAAGCCCTGCTGTCGATCAAGCGCGCCGGCGCAAGCGCCATCCTTTCGTATTACTCGGTCGCTGCAGCGCGCTGGCTCCGGGAGTAATGGCGACAACGACCGTCATCGATCGCTACGGTGTCATGGGACACCCCGTGTCACACAGTCGCTCGCCCGTCATACATCGCCTGTTTGCTCTGCAAACCGGGCAGAAGATGCAGTATGAACTGCTGCATGTCGCGCCCGACAACCTCGAGACCGCGGTGCGGCAATTTCAACGCACGGGCGGCAAGGGACTGAACATCACGGTGCCTCACAAACGCGCCGTAATAAACCTGGTTGACCTGATTTCGGAAAGGGCGAGCACTGCCGGCGCGGTCAACACGCTCGTGTTTCGTGGCAGTGAGATCCATGGCGACAATACCGATGGCATCGGTCTGCTCCGCGACCTCGATGTCAACCTGGACGTGGCGCTGGAGGGATCGAACATCCTGATTCTCGGAGCAGGCGGCGCCACCCGCGGAATCGTCGGACCGTTGCTCGAGATGCAGCCGCGGTCGTTGTGTATCGCAAACAGGACCGTCGACAAGGCCGAAGTCATCGCCGCAAACTTCGAACGATACGGGCCGATTTCTGCTTGCAGATTTGACGCGGTGCCAGTCGACGAGCCGTACGACCTGGTCATCAATGCGACGTCGGCCGGCCTGCAAGGCGAAACCCCTCCCTACCCGGAAGAGGCGATTTCTGGCGAAACATTCTGCTACGACCTGTCATATGGGCTGAGCCCGACGCCGTTCAGTACCTGGGCGCGCGATCACGGCGCCGCCAGGTCCGTAATGGGCTGGGGCATGCTTGTCGAACAGGCCGCAGAATCCTTCGAGATCTGGCGCGGCGTCCGTCCGGACACCGTTCCCGTTCTCAAGCAGATGCAAATCAACGCATAGTCACGAGCTCTTCGGCGTTGGTCGGGTGAATCGCGACCGTGTCGTCGAAATCCTGCTTTGTCGCCCCCATGCGGATCGCCACTGCGAAACCCTGCAGCATCTCGTCGGCGCCGTCGCCGATGATGTGACAGCCGACGATGCGCTCCTCTTCGCCTGCCGTGATGAGCTTCATCATCGAGCGCTGTTTATCTTCACCCAGCGCGTAATACATCGGTACGAAGGCGGATGTGTAGATCTTGATGTCGTCGCCGTACTCGGCGCGCGCCTGGCTTTCGGTCAGGCCGACCGTGCCGATCGGTGGATGGCTGAAGATGACGGTCGGTATCAAATCGTAGTCCAGGTGCCGCCCCTCCATACCACCGTACAGGCGATCGGCCAGGCGCCGGCCTGCCGCTATGGCGACGGGCGTCAGCGCCGCACGGCCCGTCACGTCGCCAAGCGCAAAGATGTGTTCGACATTGGTCTTCTGGTAGATGTCGGTTGGAATAAAGCCGTCATCGCCAATGTCCACCCCGGCCTTGTCGAGCGCGAGCCCTTCGGTGTTCGGTGTCCGGCCGATGGCCCACAACACCGCGTCGAACGGTCCGAATGACCGACCGTCCTCCGAGTACAACACGAGCCCTTCATCCGTCTTCTCGACCGACGCCGGAATCACGCCGACATCAAGGGCAACGCCATGCTTGCAGATCGCCTCCATGAGCAGTTCAGACAACATGACGTCGAAATTGCGCAGTATCCTGTCCTTGCGCACGACCAGCTGCACGTCACTACCGAGGCCATTGAATACGCCTGCGAGCTCTACGGCGATATAGCCGCTGCCAACAACAAGAACTCTTTGCGGGCGCTCCTCGAGCTCGAAAAAACCATCCGAAGTGATTCCCAGCTCGGCGCCGGGAATGTCCGGGATACTGGGACGCCCGCCGGTTGCGATGACAATTCGATCCGCCGTGTAATGCTCGCCGCCAACGGCGAGGGTGTGCGGGTCGACGAAGCTGGCGGCGCCAGTAATGTATTTCGCGCCGCTGTTGCCGAGGTTTCGTTCATAGATTCCGTTCAGGCGGCTGACATAGGCATCCCGGCGCTCTTTGACTTTCCCCCAGTCGTGGCCGCCGATGCTCATATCGAAACCGTAGTCACCGGCATGCGCGGCATGTTGCCGGTGCCCGGCCGTATACCACATGACTTTCTTGGGCACGCAGCCTACATTGACGCACGTTCCACCCAGGGGACCGTACTCGATGACGGCCACGTTGGCGCCATATTCCGCCGCGCGTCGTGCGTGCGCGATTCCGCCGCTGCCGCCTCCGATGACGATAAGATCAAATTTGTCGCTCAACAGACCATCCTTTCTTTTGCTAACATCCTGCGGCTATGCCCAACCCTCTTCTCGATACAGCATCGCTTCCGCGATTCGATGAGCTCGCGCCCGAGCAGGTCGTCCCGGCGCTCAGCGAGCTTATCGCAGAGCACCGCCGAAAGCTCGATGCCTTGCTCGACGAGCACCCGGAACCCGACTTCGATGTGCTGGTGCCCCGCCTCGAGGAAATGGAGCACGAGCTCGCCAGGGTCTGGTCCCCGGTCTCTCACCTGCAGGGTGTGCTCGAGTCGGCCGAGTGGCGCGAAGCCTACAACGCAGCTCTGCCTTTATTGACCGAGCATGGCACCGAATTATCACAGAACTCGCGCCTGCAGCAGGCCTATGCGGCCGTGCGCAGAAAATTGCCCGAGGATGCCAGCCCGGCGCAACTCAGCGTCGTCGACCACGCGCTGCGCGATTTCCGGCTGGCCGGGGTCGACCTGCCCGAAGACGCCAAGGCTCGATTCAAGGACATCATGCAACAGCTCGCCGCCACGCAGGCCGCTTTCGAACACAACGTCCAGGATTCGCAGGATGCCTGGAGCCTGTCGGTCGGCGACGAGAGCGAGCTTGCAGGGCTCTCGTCCCATGTCGTTGCGCGGGCAGCCGGTGAGGCGCGTAAGCGCGACCGGCAAGGATGGCTGCTGACCCTCGATTACCCAACGTACGATGCGGTTATACGGCATGCCGACAATCGAGGCCTCAGAGAGAAGTTTTATCGGGCCTGGGTAACGCGCGCGTCCGACCAATCTGAGAACAGTGCCTGGGACAATAGCGCCAATATCGAAAAGATTCTCGAGTTACGCCACGAGGCCGCGCAGCTCGTCGGCTTTGGCAATTACGCCGAGTACTCCCTGGCTACGAAGATGGCAAATTCTACCGATGAGGTGATCGCCTTCTTGCAAAACCTGGCCACGCATTCGCGTGCGGCTGCCGAAGTAGAGCTGGCCGAGATCTCGGAGTACGCCGGTCTGTCGCTCGCTCCCTGGGACGCCCCCTACTGGCTCGAGAAGCTCAAGCAAAAGAAATACTCGGTCTCGAACGACGAACTGCGAAAGTACTTCCCGGTGGAAACGGTCATTGCCGGACTGTTCGAGCTCGCCGAGCGGCTCTACGGCATCCGGCTCGCGCAGCAGGACGATGTCACAACCTGGCAGAAAGACGTTCGCTACTACTCGGTGCAGAACGAAGGCAACGCACTGATTGGCGGCTTCTATGTCGACCTTTTCGCGCGCAGCGGCAAGCGCAGCGGAGCCTGGGTCGACGAGTGCATCAATCGCAAAAACCTGAATGGCCATGCGACGCTGCCGGTCGGCTATCTCGTCTGCAATTTTCCGCCGCCCGATAGCGGCCATCCATCGTTGTTGACGCATGAGGACGTCGTGACGTTGTTTCACGAGTTTGGACACATGCTGCACCACCTGCTGACGCGGATCGATTACCCGAGCATCGCCGGCATCAACGGTGTGCCCTGGGATGCCGTCGAACTGCCGAGCCAGTTTATGGAGAACTTTGCCTGGAACTTCGATGTGCTGAGTCGGTGCTCTGCACATACGGAGACAGGCGAACCTCTGCCTCGCGAAATCTTCGATCGCCTCGACGCGAGCCGGCATGCCGGCGCCGCTATGGCCATGATGCGGCAACTCGAGTTCGCTCTGTTCGATTTTCGATTACATGCCGAGTACACGTCTGGCTCACCGGGACTGAGTATGAAGCTCCTCGCCGAAGTGCGTGACGAGGTTGCCCTGCTGGCGACTCCCGAATACAACCGTTTTGAAAACAGTTTTTCGCACATCTTTGCCGGTGGTTACGCTGCCGGCTACTACAGCTATAAGTGGGCAGAGGTTCTGGCTGCAGATGCCTTCGACGCTTTTGAAGAGGCCGGCGTATTCGATGCGGACACCGCCAGGCGTTTCCGCCGCGAGATTCTCGAGGTCGGGGGTAGTCGTGACATCATGCAGGCGTATATTGCATTTCGTGGCCGCCGGCCGGAGATCGACGCCCTGCTCCGGCAAAGCGGAATTCAGACTCGATGAAGATCGCGACCTGGAACGTGAATTCGATGAAGGTCCGACTGCCGCAGGTGCTGGAATGGCTGGACGCGCACAGTCCCGATGTTCTCGTTCTGCAGGAGATCAAACAGGTAACCGAAGCATTTCCGGCCGGCGAGCTCGCCGAGGTCGGCTACGAGGCCGTCGCGAACGGCCAGAAGACTTACAACGGCGTGGCCATCATCAGCAAGGCTCCGCCTTCCGATCCGGTTCTCGAGTTGCCGGATTTCGACGATCCGCAGCGCCGGGTTCTCGCGACGACCATCGGCGATGTCCGCGTCGTTAATCTGTACGTGCCGAACGGCTCCGAGGTCGGCTCCGAAAAGTACGACTACAAGCTGCGCTGGCTGGCAACGTTGCGAACATTTCTGAAGGACGAACTCGGCCGCCATGACAACCTTGTCGTCCTCGGCGATTTCAACATTGCGCCTGCCGACGAGGATGTTTACGACGCCGAGAAGTGGGGTGATGCGATTCTCTGCAGCCCCAGGGAACGCGAGGCCCTGGGTAAGCTGCTCGAACTCGGCCTGACCGACGTTTTTCGCAAGTTCGAGCAGCCCGAGAAATCCTTTAGCTGGTGGGATTACAGGGCAGCGGGCTTTCGCCGCAACGCCGGATTGCGAATCGACCTGATACTGACATCGCAAGCGATGACGGAGCGCTGCAGCGCAAGCTATGTCGACAAGGAACCCCGCGCCTGGGAGCGCCCGTCCGACCATGCGCCCGTTGTTGCGGAGTTCATGACCTGACTGCTCGCGTCGGGTTTTTTTACAGCGAACACATGACATATTTCGGAATTTTGGTCTGCTGTGCAAAACGTCGACGTGTATCATTCGACGGCATAAAAGTGCGTCCGGACGGCTCCCGTGACTGATTCGAGGCCCACCGTGCGTGGCGAAACTTCGGCGACAAAGACCAAGAAGAAAAGAATAATGTCCCAGGACCGCCGTAACGATTATGACGTAAGCAATACCGTGCAGGTCAGCGATCCTGTTGCGGTTCGCAACGCCGTTTACGAGCTTTACAGCAAAGCGTTTCCTGGCGCCTCCTACGACAAGATCTGGCTCGCGTTCTACGACTTCGAGCGCCTGTTTACAGGCCGTTATCCTGGCTACAAGGGCTGCGACACGACTTACCATGACGTTCAGCACACCTTGGACATGACGCTTGCCGTCGCACGGCTGATCGCGGGCTACGAAAGCAGTGTCGAGGCCAAGGATCGTCTCGGCGCACGGCGCGCGCAGATGGCCATCATTACAGCGTTGTTCCACGATGCCGGGTACATTCGCCACGAAGAGCGCGACGCGGACTTCTCGAACGGGGCCGAGTTCACGCTTTGCCATGTCACACGGAGTGCCGACTTCCTGCGCCGTTATCTGCCGGAGCACGGTATGGCCAGGGATGTTGCTGTCAGCAGCATGATCGTTCACTTCACGGGCTACGAGATCGACCTGGATACGATCGAGCTGGATGATCCCCGTGACATCATCTGCGGCCACCTGATTGGCACGGCTGATCTCCTGGCCCAAATGGCCGATCGCTGCTACCTCGAGAAATGCCGTGACCGCCTCTACCAGGAATTCGTCGTTGGCGGCGTCGCCGTCGAGAACGCCAAGCCTGGCGAATACATGGTGCGTTACACCTCAGGACAGGACCTTCTCAAGAAGACCCCGGTCTTCTACCAGCAGGTCATGCGCGATCGATTGCACCGCAAGTTCAACCGCGTTTATCGGTACATCGAAGTGCTTTACGACGGCCAGAACCCATACATCGATGCGATTGCGAACAACATCGCCCACCTTGTGCGCGTTATCGAATCGGGCGACTGGTCGCTGCTGCGCCGCGAACCACCCTATTTCCTCGGCATCATGGACGCCGTCAAGGAACTGGAATTACTGACCAAGCGGCAGCTTGCGTCGCTGTCAGGCAAGGCCATCCGGGCCGACGGCGTTTTGATGCCGATATAGGCGTCATTTAGCAGCTGCTTGAAATCGGGTCACCACAGGGTTCAGTCCCGGCCGGCACCGATGCTTCCCTCGCACCACTTCCGCCATGCGCTGTACTCGCTGCGCGTCAACCGGCGGTTCGCATAGAACGCCGCGGCGCCTGCGCCCATCAGGCCATAGACAATATCGGCAGCGGATATCACCTCGCTGAAATAGACCGGCCACGTCATCGATGTCACCGCCCGAAGTATCTCCAGCGTGCCCGCTCCGAGCTTGTCTGCCGTAAAGGCTGCCGCGACGTAGACGTTGCCGGCCAGCGCACCGACAGTAGCCATGCACGCCGCCAGCGCCGGAAAGCGCCAGTCGAGTCCCCGGCCCGCGCGCCGCATGACGAGACCTATGACGACGCCGAGTAACACTGTCATCCACGGAAATATTCGCCCGAGCAGCGTCGAAAACATTGCCCAAAGCACGCTGAACAAGACAATGACGATCAACCCACCAAGGGCCGCATTGCGTAGTGACTGTTCGTTGATCAGCTTGATAACGTCCACTTGTGCTGCATCGGCCGCAGCACCTCGATGCCGCCGGGGCAGACGCACGATGCTTTTCGGTCTGTCGCTCATTCAGATGTTCCGGTCAGTGCATGTGCGTCAGCACAGTGGGTGACCTATATTACGTGTGTGAAACCCGCCAAATCTATAGCCGCAGATCCTGGCCTATGGCGCGCACCGTACTGATATCAGGTGGCGCTTCGGGCATTGGCCGCTGGATCGCGAAGTCTTTTCTCGATACCGGTGACAACGTCCATGTCTGCGACTCATCTCAGGCGATGATCGATGAGTTTCTCGGCATGTATCCGGGCGCCGGTGCAACACTCGCCGATATCACGAATCCGGCCGACGTGGGTCGTGTGTTCGATGATCTGATCTCGCGTCACTCACGACTCGATATTCTCGTCAATAATGCGGGCATTTCCGGACCGATCGCTCGTGTCGATGATGTCGACCCGGACGACTGGGATCACTGCATCGCCGTCAATCTCAACGGCACGTTCTACATGACGCGCCGGGCCGTCCCGATGTTGCGCAATAGTGAAAATGGCTCGATCGTTAACATTGCCTCGACCGCCGGACTGTTCGGTGTTCCCTTACGCTCTCCTTATGCCGCCAGCAAGTGGGCCATGGTTGGCCTGACCAAGACCTGGGCCATGGAGCTTGGCCCCGACAACATCCGTGTCAATGCCGTATGCCCGGGCTGCGTCAGCGGCCCGCGCATCGAGGCCGTCATCGAAAAAGATGCGCGGGAACGTAACGTGTCGGCCGATACCGTGCGTGACGTCTATCTGCGGCAGAGCTCGATGAGGACATTTGTCTCGGCTGATGAGATTGCCGAAGCGGTGCAGTTCCTGACATCCGAGTCCGCGGGTAAGGTTTCCGGACAGACCATCGCCGTTGATGGCCACACGGAAACTCTGTCAAACTGGCTCGATTGAAGCGCAGGGAAACGGGCGGTTAGTCATGCAGGCAGCGTGGTTTGGCCAATTCGGGCCGGCGAACCAGGTCCTCGAGCTGGGCGAAATGACTACCCCGACTCCGGGTCCCGGTGAAGTGCTCGTTCGGCTGCGCACCTCTGCTATCAATCCGTCCGACGTAAAAAAGCGCGCCGGATCGTTTCCCAACCTGCTCGACGACGGGCCGGTCGTCCCCAATAGCGACGGCGCCGGCATTATCGACGCCGTTGGCGACGGCATCGATCCTGACCGGGTTGGCGAGCGCGTCTGGATCTACCAGGCGCAGTATGCGCGACGGCTCGGCACCGCCGCACAGTTCGTCGCAATCGACGCTGTCCGTGCGCCGGTGTTGCCCGGCGGCGTCGGATTCGACGTGGGCGCGTGTCTCGGCATTCCGGCGATGACCGCACATCGATGCGTCTTCGCAGACGGTGATGTTTCCGGGCAGGCCGTGCTCGTAACAGGTGGCGCGGGCCGTGTCGGTCATTACGCCGTGCAGTGGGCCAGCCTGGCCGGCGCCAGCGTTATCGCAACGGCGAGCAATGATGCCGACGCCGATGCCTGTCGTGCAGCCGGCGCAAAACAGGTCGTCAATCACCGCAGCGCCGACTGCGCCGCGGCAATCCTCGATGCCACGGGCGGCAAACCGCTCGACCGTATAGTCGACGTAGAATTCGGCGCCAATCTCGACATGACGCTCGAGGTACTGCGCGTTGGCGGCACGATCGCCACGTATTCCTCGACCCAGGTCGCCGAGCCTGCGATCCCTTTTTTCAAAATGATGTACAAAGACGTCACGGTGCGCTTCGTCATCGTGTATGCGATGCCCGAGGCAGCCAAGCAGGCGGCGATCGCGGCCATCAATGCGGCGCTGGCCGAAGACCGTTTGCAGCATAGAATTGCGGCCACGATGCCGCTCGAGGACATCGCGGCGGGCAACGAGCTTGTCGAGCGGGGCGGTGTCCGGGGCGCCGTCATCCTGGCCATCGACTGAAGCGGAGACGAACATGGAACAAAGCAGAATCGACTGGCCGAGCTTCGGCATCTGCGTTGCGATAATCGTCGCCGTCTGCGTCATGCTGGCGACATCTCCTGATGCCGCCGGCGACGCCATGCGCGCCACGTATGAATACATCGCCACCGAGTTCGGCATCTTCTACCTGCTCGCCAGCGTTGCCGCGATCGGCTTTCTGGTCTGGCTTGCGGCCAGCCGCTTCGGCGCTATACGGCTAGGCGAAGCCGACAGCACGCCGGATTTCCCGACCCTGAGCTGGGTGGCCATGCTGTTTTGCGCCGGCGTCGGTGCGGGCCTGATGTACTGGTGCGCCACCGAGTGGGCCTATTATTTCGAGTCGCCGCCGTTTGGCGCCGAGCCGCGCAGCCCGCAGGCGTCCGAATGGGCCTCGACTTACGGCATGTTTCACTGGGGGTTCACGGCATGGGCCTTTTATTGCCTGCCTGCCATTGCCATCGCGTACCCCTTCTACGTCGGCAGGAAAGACATCCTGAGATTCAGCCTCAGTTGTAACTGGTTCCTGCGCGGCAAAGAGCACGGACCACTCGCGCGCCTGATCGACTTCCTGTTCATGATCGCGATGATCGGCGGTGCGGCGACGAGCCTCGGCTTTTCGTCGCCGATGATCGCCGCCTGCCTGGCATGGATTTTCGACATCGAGACCAGCTTCAACCTCGAAGTCATCGCTGTCGCCATTTGCGTCGGACTGTTCGTGCTCAGCGTCTGGCTCGGGCTGACGCGCGGCATCAAGCGCCTCAGCGACATCAACATGTACCTGGCGCTCGGGCTGCTGCTGTTCATTCTCGTCGTCGGCCCCACGGTATTCCTGCTCAAGACGAGCCTGAACGGGCTCGGCGTGATGATGCAGAATTTCCTGCGCATGAATTTCTGGACCGACCCGTTCACCGAATCTGGGTTCGTCGAGAACTGGACGATCTTCTACTGGGCGTGGTGGATCGCCTTTGCGCCTTACGTGGGCCTTTTCATCACCCGCATCTCGGGCGGGCGGACGATCCGCCAGGTTATCGTCGGCATGCTGATTTTCGGCTCGCTCGGCTGCTGGGTCTTCTACATGATCATCGGCAACTACGGCCTGTTCCTGCAGCTCGACGAACGCCTCGACTTTGTCGGCATCATGAACTCGGTCAGCGGCAATGCCGCGATCGTCGCGATGCTCGAAACCCTGCCCGGGGCGGCGCTCGTCATCGGCGTTTTCGCGATCGTTTCGATCATATTTGCAGCGACGACCTACGATTCCGCTTCCTATTCGCTGGCGTCGGGCGCAACTCTGCACCTCGCCGCAGGCGACGACCCGGCCCGCTGGCACCGTGTTTTCTGGGCCTTTGCCCTCGCCGTGCTGCCGATCTCGCTGATGTTCATCGGCGGGCTCAAGGTCATGCAATCGGTGCTGCTCGTCGTCTCACTGCCCATACTCGTCGTCGGCGTGCTGATGTCGGTGGCGCTGGTCAAATCGCTCAAGGCCGACCACCCGCGCTGACCATGCGACTGCCTGTTCTTCTCGCCCTGGTACTTTGCGCTGCTGCCTGCGGTCGCGCGCCCTCGGTCGACGTCGATGGCGAGGTGCTCATCGGCAGGTACGACAACACGGTCGCGACATTCCTCGGCGTGCCTTTCGCCGAGCCGCCCGTCGGCGAGTTGCGCTGGCGTGCCCCGCAGCCCCTGGCCTCGAAATTAGCGCGCCGGGACGCGAGCCAGTTTGCGCCGGCCTGCATGCAGACGATGCGCATCCTCGACTGGTACCGCTACATGGCCGAGACCTTCGGCGCATCGCGGGACTATTACGACGACCTCGAGATCAGCGAGGACTGCCTGTACCTCAACGTCTGGACGCCATCGCTGGATCCCGGCGCGCGGCTGCCGGTCATGGTGTGGATACACGGCGGCAGCAACAAGAGCGGCTGGTCCTACGAAGACAATTATCGCGGCAACGTGCTCGCGCCGCAGGGCGTCATCGTCGTAACGCTGGCTTATCGCCACGGCGCTTTCGGGTTCCTGTCTCACCCGGAGCTCGAAGGCGGCGATGCCCTCGCCAACTTCGGCCTGTGGGATATTCTCGCGGGGCTGCGCTGGATTCGTGACAACATCGAGACCTTCGGCGGAGATCCCGGACGCGTCACGCTGTTCGGCGAATCCTCAGGCGGCGGCAATATCCTCGCGCTGATGATGTCCGAGCAAGCGCGCGGCCTGTTCCATCGCGGCATCCTGCAAAGCTCGGCCGGTTACGGCCTGTCGATGCCCACGCTCGAGGACGAGCAGCGGCGCGGTGCGCGGCTGGCCGAGTTACTCGGCGCCGCAACGCTCGAGCAATTGCGCCAGGTCGATGCGCAGCAACTTCTCGACGTCTATACCGCCAATTTCGACGACTACTACCACGACGCGGCCCTCGACGGACAGCTGCTGAGCGTTCCGACCTGGGATGCGATCCAGTCACACGACTTCGGTGACCAGCAATTGATCATCGGCACTAACGACGCCGAATGGCTCGACTCGATCGACAACGACGCATCGGTCGACGATGTGATCCTGACCGCGCGCGACAACCCGCGCATCGGCGGCGAGGAAGCGCTCGCCTGGGTGGCCGGCGAGGACGATCCGCGGCGGGCGATGGATCGGCTGATCACGGCGGAGGCTTACCTGTGCCCGTCGCAGAACGTCGCGGCGAACCGCTCGGCCGCGGGGGGCGCCGCATGGATGTATTTCTTCACCCGCGAACGCGAAGACGAGGGGGGCAAGAAGGTCGGGGCGTTTCACGGCGCCGAATATTCCTACGTCTTCGGTGTTCACGATGATTACATGACGACGACCGACTACGACCTCGACCTCGGCGCATTGATGCAGCGCTACTGGATCAACTTTGCGGCCACCGGCGATCCGAATGGTGATGGCCTGCCCAGGTGGCCACTTTTCGAGCGCCCCGACCCGCTGGTTATGGAGCTTGGAGATTCGGTCGGGCAGATTCCGGCGATCGAGCCCGAGATGTGCGCCGCATTCGAACAGTGGAACAGCGCGCGTTAAAATAGGATCCAGTTGCGTGGGCGATTAGCTCAGCTGGGAGAGCGCTGCACTCACATTGCAGAGGTCACTGGTTCGAACCCGGTATCGCCCACCAGCTCAACTATCGCTTCCTGGCAACGTCGCCGACCCTGATGTCGCCTGACCGGACGACTTTAGCGTTGATGCCGCGAAAGTTGAGCTTCTTGCCCGGCCCGGAATTGACGAACACGACGGCGTCCTTGCCGAAGCGCGCCGCGAATTTCCTGCAGCCTGTGTGTGGCGGTTCCGTGACTTCGATGACGGCGCCGCCAATTTCGAGCTGCGTGCCCGGCGGCAGGTTATCGGGGCTCAGGTCCATATCGAGGTAGAGCTGATCGCCGGCCAGCTCGCGGCGATCCGGACCGTCGGCAACGAGCGATGCGACACGCGCATTCATGATGTTCAGTTGCATCTCGGGATCCGCGCTGCCGTCGGGCATGTGCCCGCTGCCGCGCGCCCGCCAGTTGTCGCCGACCAGGCCCTCATCGGTATCGAGCCGCCCTTCTGCGAGGCTCTCGCGGACATCAACCTCGGGACGTCTGACGATCAGCTCCAGCGCTCCGCTGTCCTTGGGCGATGCGAGGATGTGATCGAGACCCTGCTCGAGCTCTTCGGTAGAGAGTTGCCTAGCCATTTCCGGAAACGTCCTTTTCGAACCAGTCCACGTCCCAATACTTGTCGAACTTGTAGCCGACTTCATGGTAGGAGCCCACGCGCTCAAAGCCAAGTTTTCGGTGTAATGCCACCGACGCATCATTGGGTAAGGCCACACCACTGTATGCGCGGTGCGCTGTCTTCTCGGCCGTCAGTTCGTCGATCAGCGCACCGTACAACTGAAAACCGATGCCGCTGCCTGTGTGTTCGGGCTCAAGATAGATCGCCGTCTCTACCGACGTGTTGTAAGCGGCTCGCGGCTCGAACACGGTGCTCGACGCATAACCGAGAATGTCGTCTCCTTCCTCGGCAACCAGCAGGCGGTAACGCCCGGTTTCCGCGAACTGGTTGAACCACTGAATGCGCTCGGCGACCGCAAACGATTCGGTATCGAACGTCACGTGTGTTTCGGTGACGTAATAGTTGTAGATCTCCACGAGTCTGTTGAGATCGTCAGACGCGCCCGGCCGGATATGAAAGGTCACTCAGTACACCCCGGGGCGCCATGCGGCGCTGCGAGCATCGCTGCGGTCATTGATGACCGCAACATCGTATGATCCGTCCGCCGCAACACAACGAATGTCATATGCCTGACCGGAAGCCTCTTGCGCCGACGTTACCAGCAGCGCCTTGCGATCCGGCGACCAGTTCGCGTAGTAGTGCATGCCGCTATCGGGGCTCAGCCTGCGGCTGCTGCCGTCCGCAAGGGACAACTGGTAAATCATCACGCCATCGTCAACAGTCACATAGTAGTCCACGGTCCCTTCCGCAGGATTGGTCGACGCGATGCCCGGGTATTTGCCTTCAAGTGCAAGCAGCGCCGTTTCCTCGCCGGTCTGCAGGTCGAGCGAATATATGCCTTCCTTGCCAGCGCCGTACCGCGAGTAAAACAGAGATCCCGAGTCAGACGACCACGCTAACATCGACGGTGAGTAAAACGGTTCCGTCTGAATTCGTCCCACGACCGAGCCTTGCACGCGCATGACAAACAGATGGCCCCCGATCGGTCCGGTTCCCGGCCAGGTCACCGCTCGCGACGAGTAGTACACGATGTAATTGTTATTCGGTGACCAGGACGGCACGAGATCCTGCTCTTCGTTTTGTGAGGCATTGACCGCGTTCCCCTCCGGCAGGGCCTGAATGTAAATTTCCCGGTTCTCGTCGCGCAACGACTGGAACGCAATCCTGCTCCCGCCCTGCGACCACGTTGCCCAGTCGTCCTCGACGTCATTGTCAGTCAGCTTGATGATCGAGGCTGTTCGAGCCTGGTACAGGTAGATCTCGTTGTCGCCGTCTGCATTCGATGTGAAGGCAAAGTCGATCGTTTGCAGTTGTTCACAAACCTGCAACGCCTCCGCGTTGAGGACCGGCATAGCGCTGTCGGGCGCGGATTCGCCGCTTGTCGCACAGCCGGCGGCAAGCGCCGATGCGACAACAAGCAATTGAATTTTTTGGCTATTTTTCATTCTGTACAACCCTGCCCGACGCACGGATTAGGTTTTTTTGCGGCCCTTTGGGTATATACTGCGCCCAGCTTGAATGTACGCCAACTATTTATGCGTTTCGCGCCCATGGTCCAACCCAGGTCGTCCTGATCTCATAAGTAAGAAGCAACACTTTCAGCAAGTAAGCCCGTGGGGGGCTTGTTCAATTGTTTGACAGGAGACTCTGATGTCGAAAGTTACAGGGACCGTGAAATGGTTCAACGATGCGAAGGGCTTTGGCTTTATCGAACAGGAAGACGGACCGGATGTGTTCGTGCACTTTAGCGCCATTGTTGCCGAGGGCTTCAAGACGTTGGCCGAAGGCCAGAAGGTAGAGTTCAAGGTTACCGACGGCCAGAAAGGTCCGCAGGCCGAGGAAGTCGTCCCGGTCTGACTCGGCGAAAATCGAACCGAAAAGGGGCGCGCCCGACAGGGTGTGCCCTTTTTTTGTATGATGCTTTCGCAGACAAGCAGAAAAGCACAATGACCACGAAATTTCGCCCGATCCTATATTTTTCTTTGATCATGCTGTACACGCCGGCAGCCTTGGCTCAGCAGGGCGTGGGTGCGGCCCGGCAAGAACCCCTGGAAATGGGATTTTTTGTCACGAGTGTTGGCGTTGGCGACGGCGGTAATCTCGGCGGGCTCGAAGGCGCCGACGCGCACTGCCAGGCGCTCGCCGACAAGGCAGGCGCCGGTCATCGCATCTGGAGGGCTTATCTCAGCGCGCAGGCAACCGATAATACGCCCGCGGTCAATGCGCGCGATCGCATCGGTGCGGGGCCCTGGGCCAACGCAAAGGGTGTCGTCATGGCGGCGAATCTTGACGACCTGCATTACAACAATGCGAACCTGCACTACGAGAACGCTCTCGATGAGAACGGCAATACCGTAAACTCTGGCGCGAACGGCGACTCTCCGAACCGTCACGACATTCTCACGGGAACGTTGCTCAATGGCGCCGCGCCACCGGCTGGCGACGACATGACCTGCGGCAACTGGACCAGCAACGACGAAGGCCGGGCAATCGTCGGACACCATGACAGGTACCGGCGCAGTACGCCCGGCAGCCCGTGGAACCAGGCTCACCCGTCACGCGGCTGCAGCCAGGAAGCGTTGCGGGGATCGGGCGGCGACGGCTTGTTGTATTGTTTCGCGGAAAAGTAGCAGACAGGTTCTCGTCGACTACACTTAATTGTCTACGCCAAAAAAAGACCAGGGGAAATTTATGATCAAGCTCAAGTACGGCAGCCTGTTGCTGCTAAGCGCCACGTTGTTATTGCCCGCATATTCTGCCGCCCAGGATGAGGAGGGGCCGAGTCATTTCAGTGTCAGGACTTTTGACATCAGGCCGGGACAAGGCGACGAGTTCAGGGAGCTGATGGGCCAGCTGGTCCAGGCTGGCGATGCGGCAGGCTGGCAGGCTCGGGCCAATTACCAGGAAGTCCGCGGGCAGCTCGGTACCTATTACAGCGTGACGGGCATCGAGAACTTCGCTTCATTCGACGAGGAGTTCACGGCGCCAATGGACGAAGACGCCTGGCAAGAGTGGCTCGCCGCGATGTGGAAGACAGGCCGCTCTACATCGTTGGTGGTCTACCGGATCTACCCGGAGCTGACTATCTCGGCCCCGGAGGATGCCGGACCTCCCGATCTGATCCAGTTGCGCTTTACGCGGGTCTACCCGGGCAAGAATCGCGCCTTTGCTGACTGGGTTGGCAACAAGCTGAAGCCGGCGCTGGAAAAAGGCGGCGTACAAAGCTTCAACTTCAGCCGTGCGGTTCTCGGCGCCGACACCAATCTCTGGATTTCGGGCATGCGAATCGACAACTGGGCCGCGTATGACGAGCCTGGCCCGCTTGCCCATCTGAGCGACGAAGAGAGTGCCGCCCTGTTCGAGGGGTGGGACGAGATCGTCCAATCGACGGATGTCCGGGTTATCCGGTACTTGCCGGATATCAGCACGCCGCCGGAAGAATAAGCTGCCTCAAGACGCTAACAGGCGCTCATCTTGTCGGTGAGCGCCTTTAGCCTTCCAAGGTAATACTCACGCTGTTCCGGCGTATAGCTGTTCTGAATCTCGAGGTCGATCGCGTCGATCGCGTCGCGGTATTGCTGCTTGCACGCCTCAACCGCGGCACTGTGCCGCTGCTCTTCCTGTTGTGCGGCCACGATTTCCTCAACGCTCTGATTGCGGCCAACGACAGGACGGCGCTGCCGCGTCGGGACCGGTGCGGCCTCTTCCCTGGTTTCGGCCTCGACGGCTTTTTCCTGCTCCACGACTTCGGGCTCCGGACATGGCGTCTGCTGGAAGACGATGCCCTGCTCGGGGTCCTCGCACCGGTACACCTCCTGGGCAGTAACCGCCGACCACAATCCGGTTGCAATAACTCCGTATAGAAACATGCGCATAACAGTGAAACCCTACAGTGCTTCACGCCCTCAGGCTAGAATCCAGTTATCACTTTGGAGATCCTGCATATGAGTAATGGTATCCCCCCCTTTGCGACGGTCGATCCGTTTAACGGAATGACCGGCAGCGCGCCCGCGACGGCGCAAAACCTCGTTGGCGGCGAGTGGGTTTCCTGCGACAAAACCCTGACCGTCCCGGATCCGCTGAATGGCGAGCCCTTCATCGAGATGCCCGATACCGAGGACATCGCGCCTTTTGTCGCCGGCCTGAGAAGCTGCCCGAAGACGGGCCTGCACAATCCGCTCAAGAACGTCGAGCGCTATGTCGAGCTTGGCCAGGTTAGCGCGAAGGCCGCCGAGCTGCTGGGCCAGGAAGACGTGGCCGATTTTTTCATCCGCCTGATCCAGCGCGTGATGCCGAAGAGCTGGAACCAGTGCAAGGCCGAACTGACGGTCACCCGTGCTTTCCTGCAAAACTTCGCCGGCGATGGCGTGCGTTTTCTTGCGCGCGGTTTCTCGAATCCCGGTGATCGCACTGGTCAGCAATCGAATGGATACCGCTGGCCTTACGGCCCGGTCGTCATCGTAGCGCCGTTCAACTTCCCGCTCGAAATTCCGGCCCTGCAGCTCATGGGCGCCTTGTTCATGGGCAACCGGCCGCTCGTAAAATCGGCAACGACGGTCGACATCGTTATCGAACAATTCCTGCGGCTGCTGATTCATTGTGGTCTCAGCCCGAAAGACGTGGACTTCATCCACTGCGGTGGCCGCACGATGGGCCGGCTCATCGAGGAAGCCAGGGACACGATTCGCCTGGTGCAATTCACGGGGTCCAGCCAGGTTGCCGAGGCAACCTCCGTAGCCGTCAACGGCTGCGTGCGCATTGAAGACGCCGGTTTCGACTGGAAGGTCATTGGCCCCGATTTCGATGCGGACTGGGTCGACTATCTCGCCTGGCAATCTGACGAAGACGCCTACAATGCGGCCGGCCAGAAGTGTTCGGCCCAGAGCATCCTGTTTGTCCACGACAACTGGGCAGATGCGCTACTTCCGAAACTCGGGCCGCTCGCGGCCCGGCGTAGCCTGGACAACCTGTCGATCGGCCCGGTCCTGACCTGGTCCAATGACGACATCCAGGCGCATGTCGATGCCTGCCTGGCGGTACCCGGCGCCGAACTCATGTTTGGTGGCAGGCAACTCGAGGGCCACAGCATTCCGGATCGCTATGGCGCCTACGAGGCCACGGCGGTCAAGGTTCCGTTCGACGCACTCAAGGGCGAGCATTTCGATCTCCTGACGACCGAACTGTTCGGGCCTTTCCAGGTCGTCACGACCTGGGGGGATGGTGATCTCGACGACTTGCTCGGCATGCTCGAGCGCATGTCACAGCACTTGACGGCCGCCGTTGTCAGCGCCGATCCGGTGTTCCTGCAACAGGTCCTCGGCGCGACCGTGAATGGCACCACTTATGCCGGCATGCGGGCGCGTACGACCGGTGCGCCGCAGAATCACTGGTTCGGCCCGGCCGGTGATCCACGCGGCGCGGGCATCGGAACACCCGAGGCCATCAAGGTGACGTGGAGCTGCCACCGGGAGGTCATCGTGGATCAGGCAGAATTACCGGGTGGCTGGCAGACGCCGGCGTCGATCTGAGCGCCGCGACAAAAGGGCTGGTGACACGATCAGGCTGAGGCCTCTGGCGCTCGTTTATCTGGCTTGCGGCATTAACGCCGCATGTGCAGCGAGCTCGGCACTGCCGGCAGTAGCTACGCGATTGATATCACGATCGCACCGAGCCGGGTCTCGTCTTCGACCCGGTGATGCGCTTCGGCGGCCTGCTCCATTGGCATGACCTCATCGACAATCGAGCGAACGCTGCCGCTTTCGATCATCTCCTTGAGGGCCAGCAACTCCTCGCGAGTCTCGCGCGCGAACGCAAAGCTCGCCTTTTTGTTTGAGACCTTCGATGCCCAGAGGCAGCGCAACATCACCGACAGGCGGGGATTACCAGTGAGATAACGCCCGTGCTCCTTCAATACGCGCATACAGGCGCCAAAGGAACTCGTGGGCACCATGTCGAAAACGACGTCATATCGCTGGCCGGCATCGGCAAAGCTCTGCTTCGTGTAGTCAACGAAATTGTCGGCGCCCATTCGGCGGACGAGTGACTCCTTGAGCGATTTGTCGACAGCGGTCACCTCCGCACCCATCGCCTTCGCGATCTGCACCGCGTGCAGCCCTATGCTGCCACCTGCACCGTTGATCAGCACCGACTCGCCCGGCTTGATGTCTGCCAGGCGCATAAAGTGCAGCGCATTGAGTCCGCCCAGCGGCACGGCGGCGGCCTCGGCGAAGCTCATATCGGCCGGCTTGGGCACGATCGTGTTGGTCTCCGACACCGCGACATACTCGCCGTAGGCCCCCATACGCAGCCCCGCCGCACCGAACACTTCATCGCCGACAGAAAAGCGCGAGACGTCCGCGCCCAGCCCGGCGACTTCGCCAGCAAAATAGATCCCCAGGATCTTGCGGCGGGGCCTGGTCAGACCCATGGCCAGGCGCATTGGCAGCCAGAACCAGTTCACGGCGAACCTGAACGAGCGCATCTCGCAGTCGGCCTTCGTCGCCTCGGCCGCGCGCACCCTGACAAGAACCTCGTGATCACCGGGCTCCGGCCTTTGCACATCCGAAATGCGCAGCACCTCGGGTGGCCCGTAACGCTCGTAGGTAATGGCTTTCATCAGACCGGGTGGCCGACGCTATGAGGCGCCGGGCCGGCTTTTTTGCATCAATGCGTCACCGAATTCGCCAGCAACCGCAATTCTCACCGGCGGCTCTGCGTAAAGGTCGAACCGGTACCCGCCGCCGCGATTGCCGGCGGGACGAACATGCGTGCCGGGAATCCTCAGGGTCCGGGTGAGATCCGGGCCCTCTGCTCCCTTCAATCTTAGCCACAGCCCGAATTCGTCGATCGTCGCATCAAAAGACACGGCAGGGCCCAGCGGTTTTACCCCTCCGCGCAAGCCGCCGAACAGGATTTGCTGGTCGGTAAACTCGACCCGCGGCGGTCGATCCTGCGTCCCGTAGCTCTCGACCAGCTGGTTCCATTTTGCAAACGGGTTCGCAGGCTCGAACATGACTGCCGCGACAGCAACGCCGATCAGCACGACAAAGACGATTATGGTCGGCCCGAGGTATTCCATTTTGTGGCGTAGTTACTCGACCGTTACGGACTTGGCCAGGTTGCGCGGCTGATCCACATCGGTGCCCAGTAGCACCGCGACGTGATAGGCGAGCAGCTGGAGCGGCACCGTGTAGACTATCGGTGCGATAAGGCGATCGGCATGTGGCATTTGCATAACGATCATGCCGTCTTCGCTTTCTATGCCTGTTTCAGCGTCGGCAAACACATACAATTGCCCGCCGCGTGCACGCACGACCTGCATGTTCGACTTGAGCTTTTCCAGCAATTCGTTGTTCGGTGCCACGACGACGACCGGCATCTCGTCGTCTATCAGGGCGAGAGGTCCGTGTTTGAGCTCACCTGCCGCATAGGCCTCGGCGTGGATGTATGAGATTTCCTTGAGTTTCAGCGCTCCCTCCATCGCGATCGGCCACATCGGTCCCCGGCCCAGGAAAAGCGCGTGCTGTTTGTCGGCAAAGTCCTCGGCCAGCTCCTTGAGCTGATCACTCATCTTGAGCGCGAGGTCCGACGCCGCAGCTGCATGCGTGAGATTGGCGACGAACTCCTTTTCCCGCTCGGCGCTGAGGCCGCGATGCCTGGCCATCATCAGCGTCACGATGAGAATTGACAGCAGCTGCGTCGTGAACGCCTTGGTGCTCGCAACACCGATCTCCGGGCCGGCCTGGGTCATCATGACGAGGTCCGACTCGCGCACCATCGAGCTGTGCGGGCTGTTGCAGATCGTCAGCGAACCCATGTATCCGAGACCCTTGGCAAGGCGCAGCGCCTCGAGCGTGTCGGCCGTTTCGCCCGACTGCGACAGCGTGACGAACAAGGTCTTCGGCGGCACGACGGCGTGCCGGTAACGATATTCGCTCGCAATCTCAACCTGTGTCGGGACTCCGGCAATCGCTTCTACCCAGTACTTGCCGACGCAGCCGGCGTGATAGCTCGTGCCGCAGGCCACGATGTGAATGTTTTCGACCTGGCTCAGCATCTCGGCCGCCTGCGGCCCGAGCGATTCCGGCAAAACGCGCTGATTGGACACCCGCCCATAGAGCGTGTCGGCGAGCGCGCTTGGCTGATCGTAGATTTCCTTCAGCATGAAATGGGCGTACGGCGCCTTTTCTGCTGACGCGCTGTCCCACTCCGTCTCATGCACCTCTCGTTCGACGGCTTTGCCATCGCTGTCGACCACCCGAACGCTGTCACGCCGAATCTCGGCCAGGTCGCCCTGCTCGAGGTAAATGAACCGCTTGGTCACTGGCAGCAGCGCCGGCACACCGCTCGCGACGAAGTTTTCACCGTCGCCAAGGCCAATCACGAGCGGGCTCGCCACTCGCGTCACGACGACGCGGTCCGGGTCTTCGGCATCGACGACCAGCAGCGCGTACGCGCCCTCGAAACGCTTGACCGCCTCGCCCACGGCCTCGACGAGGTCCATGCCCTGCTTTACGAAATCATGAACGAGGTGTGCGGCGACCTCGGTGTCGGTCTCCGAACTAAACACGTAACCCTTCTCCAGCATCTCGTCCTTGATCGGCTGGAAGTTTTCGATGATGCCGTTGTGGATGACCGCAACCCGGCCGCCCGAGACGTGCGGATGCGCATTCGCTTCGGTGACGCCGCCGTGCGTCGCCCAGCGCGTATGAGCAACGCCAATGTTGCCGTGTAGCGGGTTCGCTGCGATCTTCTCTTCGAGTTCGGCAACCTTGCCGACGGTGCGGCTCAGCGCGAGCTGGTTTTTTTCATCGATAACGGCAACGCCCGCCGAGTCGTAGCCACGATATTCGAGGCGCTTCAGGCCGTCGACCAGGATATCGACAACATTTCGTTCGGCAACCGCGCCGACAATTCCGCACATAAAACTACTTTTCCTTCTTCACGGGTTTACTCCACCCTTTAATCGTGACCTGCTTCGAGCGGCCAATCGTCAGCTCGCCTGCGGGCGCCGATTTCGTAATCGTAGAACCCGCGCCGATCGTCGCGCCGGCGCCAACCTCGACCGGGGCCACCAGCTCGACGCCCGAACCGATAAACACGTTGTCGCCGATCGTCGTCTTGTGCTTGTTGGCGCCATCGTAATTACAGGTGATCGTGCCCGCGCCGACGTTGACGCCCGTCCCGATTTCGCTATCGCCGATGTAGGTCAGGTGGTTGACTTTGCTACCGTCAGCGATCGTGCTTTTCTTGACCTCAACGAAGTTACCGATCTTGACGTTGTCTGCAAGCTCGGCGCCGGGGCGCAGCCGTGCGAAGGGCCCGATCTCGCAACCTTGACCGGTTGTGGCTCCCTCGATATGGCAATTCGAATGCACGATCGTGGCGGGGCCCAGGCGGCTGTCGCGGACCAGGTTGTTGGACTCGATCTTCGTACCGTCACCGAGGTAGACCTCGCCCTCGAAAACAGCATTGACGTCGATAAAGACATCCGTGCCACACTCGAGCTTGCCGCGTATGTCGACGCGCGCCGGGTCGGCAAAGCCGACGCCCGCAGCCATCAGCTCGTCTACGAGCCGCGCCTGCAATGCCCGCTCGGCCTCGGCAAGTTGTTTCTTGTCGTTAATACCCATGACCTCCGTCCAGTTGTCGGCCTTGATGCCCCTGACGCGCACGCCATCCGTTACGGCCATGGCCACGACGTCAGTTAAATAATACTCGCCCTGCACATTGTCGTTGCCGAGATTATCGAGCCAGGCGCGCAGGCGCGAAGCCGGGCACAGCATTACGCCCGTGTTTATCTCGCGGATAGCCTGTTGTTCCGCCGTGGCATCCTTTTGCTCGACGATGCCGACGACGTTATCGCCTTCGCGAACGATTCGCCCGTAGCCGGTTGGGTCGTCCATTTCCACGGTCAGCACGGCCAGCTCGTCCCCGGCCGTTTGCTCGAGCAGGCGCCGCAGGGTTCCGGTCGTCAGCAACGGAACGTCGCCGAACAGCACCAGGGCGCGGTTCCCGTCAGGCGTTCCGGGCATCGCCTGCTGGACCGCATGGCCCGTACCGAGCTGTTCGGCCTGAAGCGTCCAGCGCATGCCGTCATCGCCGACAGTCTCCGGCACCCTCTCGCCGCCGTGACCATAGACGACGCAGACGTCGTCCGCCAGCAGCTCGCGCGCGGTCCCGAGCACATGCCCGAGCAACGGCTGCCCGGCGAGCGGCTGCAGCACTTTGGGCAAGCTCGAGCGCATGCGCGTGCCCTGGCCTGCGGCAAGAATGATGATGGTGAGTGGCAAGGAGCGTTCCTTCTTTCCGGTCGCAAATGATACCGCAAGACTTGTGACAAGACTGTGCCGCGATTATGGCAAACAGTGCTAGTCTTGCGGTTCGGCAGATTACAAGAACAACAGAATGTCGACCGAGAACATCATATTCATCGGCGTCATCGCCTACATGGCCGTCATGATCCTCGTCGGCCTGTATGCAGCGAAGAAATCGCACAGCGTCGCCGACTTCATGGTCGCCGGACGCGGGTTGCCGGTCTGGCTATGTTCCGTAACCGTCATCGCCACCTGGTTCGGTGGCGCGATCATGCTCGGCGGCGCCGGATCCGCCTATGACGACGGGATGATGGGCGTCATCGAGGACCCGTGGGGCGGGGCGCTCGCGCTGTTTCTTATCGGGCTGTTCTTCGCGCGCCTGTTCCGCCGCATGCGGATTATTACGGTCGCCGATTTCATGGAGCAGCGCTTCGGCAGGATGGCCGGAATTGCGATCACCGTTACGACCCTTTTTGCCAATGTCATGTGGGTCGCGTCGATGCTCGTCGCCTTCGGCACGATCTTCGAGACGCTGACGAACATACCGATGGAGACCAGCATCCTCGTCGGAGCTGTGGTCATTTTCCTGTACACGGCTGTGGGTGGCATGTGGGCCGTTGCTCTCACGGACTTCGTGCAATTCATGATCATCATGGCCGGCCTCGTAATACTGTTCGTCGTAGTGCTCGTCGATGCCGGCGGCTGGGGGCAGATCGGGCCGCAGCTTCCCGATTACACATTCAGGATGATCCCGTTCGACAACACGGCCGATCAGTGGCTGAACTACCTGCGCGCCTGGACCATTATCGGCATTGTCGATATCTCGGCGCAGACGCTGTTTCAGCGCATCGCCTCCGCGAAAGACGAACGGGTCGCGCAGCGATCGTTTTACATCGGCGGCCTCGGCTACCTGACCTTCGGCATGATCGCGGTATTCCTCGGCATCATCGGCAGCGTAATGATGCCGGGCCTCGCCAATTCGGAGGCCATCATCCCCGAACTCGCTATGGCGCATCTGCACCCGATCGCCATTGCGATATTCGTCGGCGCCGTACTTGCCGCGATCATGAGCACCGCGGACAGCGCGTTGCTCGCCTCGGCCAGCGTGATTGCCAAGAATGTGCTGCCGCTCGTGAAACGAGATCCTTCGCCTCGGCTTTCGTTGCTCGTCGCCCGCATTGCCATTCCCGCCTGCGGATCCATCTCGATCCTCGTCGCACTGGAAATTCAGATCGTGTTCGACCTCATGGTCGATGCCAATATCCTGGGCCTTGCCGCAATCATCGTGCCGTTCGTCCTGGGGGTGTGGTGGTCGAAGGCGAACCGGACGGGTGCGCTGGTTTCGATGGCGATGGGAATATCGGCCTGGCTGGCGACGCTCTGGCTGCGGCCCGAGTGGCCGGCGGATTTCATGGGACTTGGGGCGTCGCTCGTGACGATGCTCGTCGTCACACCGCTGACGCAAAAAATCGATCCGCCCCGCCCGCTGCGCGACAGCGACGGCAATCCGGTCGAGATGAAGGACAGGCTGGGCGTGCTGTAGTTGCCGCGATGCGGCGGGGGCACGTTGCTAGCGCTTGCCCTTGAGCTTCTGCGCCGCGCGGTAGCGCGCNNTCCTGCTGCGCCGCCAGGGCCGCGGCTTCATCGAGCTGGTCGCCGCGCAGCGCCGTGTCGGCCAGTACCGTGACGAGGTAAGGCTGCACCTCGAGCATGCCGCCCGTGATGTAGAAGAAGTGCTCGTTGCCCTCGGTATCCTGCACCCGGACCTCGCCCGGCTTCAGGGCCGTCAACAGCGGCGCGTGGCGTGGCGCAATGCCGATCTCGCCCATCTTTGCAGGCGCGAACACCATCGCGGCTTCGCCCGAGTGAATTTCACCCTCTGCGGAAACGATGTCGACGTGGATCGTAGCCATGGTTCCTTACTTCATTTTCTCGGCGGCCTCGACAGCTTCGTCGATCGAGCCGACCATGTAGAACGCCTGTTCCGGAATGTGATCGTAGTCGCCGGCGACGATGCCATTGAAGCCGCGAATCGTCTCGGCCAGCGAAACGTACTTGCCCGGCGAGTTCGTGAAGACCTCGGCAACGAAGAACGGCTGCGACAGGAAGCGCTGGACCTTGCGAGCACGGTTGACGATCTGCTTGTCGTCTTCGGAAAGCTCGTCCATGCCGAGAATCGCGATGATGTCCTGCAGCTCCTTGTAGCGCTGCAGTACGGCCTGCACGCCACGGGCGCAGTCATAGTGTTCCTGGCCGATGATGTTCGGGTCGAGGATACGCGACGTCGAGTCGAGCGGGTCCACGGCCGGGTAGATGCCGAGCTCGGCGATCTGGCGCGACAGTACGAGGGTTGCGTCCAGATGAGCGAACGTGGTGGCAGGAGACGGATCCGTCAAGTCATCTGCTGGTACATACACGGCCTGGAACGACGTGATCGATCCGGTCTTGGTCGATGCGATGCGCTCCTGCAGCACGCCCATTTCCTCGGCCAGCGTCGGCTGGTAGCCCACCGCTGACGGCATGCGGCCGAGCAGTGCCGATACTTCTGTTCCGGCCAGCGTGTAACGGTAGATGTTGTCGATGAACATCAGGACATCGCGGCCCTCGTCACGGAACGCCTCGGCCATCGTCAGGCCGGTCAGGGCCACGCGCAGGCGGTTGCCCGGCGGCTCGTTCATCTGGCCGTAGACGAGCGACACCTTGTCGATAACGCCCGACTCGGTCATCTCGTGGTAGAAGTCATTGCCCTCGCGGGTACGCTCACCCACGCCTGCGAACACCGAGTAACCCGAGTGCTCGTGGGCGATGTTGCGGATCAGCTCCATGAGCGTCACGGTCTTGCCCACGCCGGCGCCGCCGAACAGGCCGACCTTGCCGCCCTTGGCGATCGGCATGATCAGGTCGATGACCTTGATGCCGGTCTCGAGCAGTTCGGTCGTTGCCGCCTGGTCCTCGTAGCTCGGCGCCGGGCGGTGAATCGGCAGTCGCTGTTCTTCGCCGATGTCGCCGGCATTGTCGATCGGCTTGCCGAGGACATCCATGATGCGGCCCAGCGTCTTCTCGCCAACCGGTACCGAGATCGGCGCGCCCGTGTTGGTGACGCCCATGCCGCGCTTCAAACCTTCCGAGCTGCCCATCGCAATCGTGCGCACGACGCCGTCGCCGAGCTGCTGCTGCACCTCGAGCGTCACTTCAGCATCATCGATGAGAAGCGCGTCGTAAACTTTCGGAATCTGGTCTGACGGGAATTTCACGTCCACAACCGCGCCAATGACCTGTACCGTTGTTCCACTGCTCATGCTTAAAATCCTCTAGCCGGACACGGCGGCAGCGCCGCCGACTATTTCTGAAATCTCTTGGGTAATAGCTGCCTGCCTCGCCTTGTTGTAGTCGAGTTGCAGCTTGCTGATAATCTCGCCCGCGTTGTCGGTGGCCGACTTCATCGCCACCATCTTCGCGGCCATCTCGCACGCGAAGTTTTCGACGGCGCCGCGATAAACCTGTGATTCGATGTAGCGCGTCAGGAATTCATCGAGCAGCTCGCCCGCTTCGGGTTCGTAGATGTAATCCCAGTGCTCCTGCATCTCCTCTTCCTTCTCGGCAATCCCGCTGAGAGGAAGTATCGTCGCAGCGACGGGCTGCTGGCTCATCGCGCTCNNTAAGCGTTCAGCATGATCGTGATCGCGCCGATAAGATCATTGACGGTCGGTTGGTCGCCGAGGTGCGTCGCCGTGCCGAGCACGCTGCCGCCCATGCGGCGGAAGAACTGCACGGCCTTCGCGCCAACGAGCACCATGTCGACCTCGACACCCTTGTCTTTCCACTCGGCTATATCACCGATGACCTTGCGGAACAGGTTGGCGTTGAGGCCACCGCAGAGTCCGCGGTCGGTCGAAATGACGATAAACCCGACCCGCTTCACCTCGCGCTCCTGCATGAACGGGTGGCGCGCATCCGGATTGGCGTGCGACAGGTGCGAGATCACGCGGCGGATGCGCTGTGCATACGGACGTGATGCTTCCATCTGCGCCTGCGCCTTGCGAATCTTCGACGCTGCGACCTTTTCCATCGCGCTCGTGATCTTCTGCATGTTTTGCACGCTTCGGATCTTGTTGCGAATTTCTTTCTCACCCGCCATAGGATTTGTCCTTAGTAGGCGCCTTTCTCCGCAAAGCCGTCGCAGGCCGCCTTGAGGCCAGCCTCGATCTCGTCGTTGTAGTCGCCGGTCTCGTTGATCGTGTCGAGCAGGTCGCCGTGGTTCGAGCGCGCGAACTCGTGCAGCGAGTGCTCGTAGTTGATGATGTTCGAGACTTCGACCTTGTCGAGGTAACCCTCGTTGACAGCAAAAAGCGACAGCGCCATCTCGGCAACCGAGAGCGGCGTGTACTGCTTCTGCTTCATGAGCTCCATGACGCGTTCACCGCGCTCGAGCTGCTGGCGCGTCGTGGCATCGAGGTCCGATGCGAACTGCGCGAACGCCGCGAGCTCGCGATACTGGGCCAGCGCCAGGCGGACACCGCCGCCGAGCTTCTTGATGATCTTCGTCTGCGCCGCACCACCCACACGCGATACCGACAGGCCCGCGTTGATGGCCGGGCGGAAGCCGGCGTTGAACAGGTCGGTCTCGAGGAAGATCTGACCGTCGGTGATCGAGATCACGTTTGTCGGTACGAACGCCGATACGTCACCGGCCTGGGTCTCGATGATCGGCAGCGCCGTCAGCGAACCGGTCCGGCCCTTGATCTTGCCGCCCGAGACTTCCTCGACGTGCGCCTCCGATACGCGCGAAGCACGCTCCAGAAGGCGCGAGTGCAGGTAGAAGACGTCGCCCGGATAGGCTTCACGGCCCGGTGGACGCCTGAGCAGCAGCGATACCTGGCGATAGGCCCAGGCCTGCTTCGTGAGGTCGTCGTAAATGATCAGCGCGTCTTCACCATTGTCGAGGAAGAACTCGCCCATCGAGCAACCCGAGTACGGTGCGATGTACTGCATCGCCGGGCTGTCGGCAGCTGCGGCAGCGACGACGATCGTGTGCTCCATCGCGCCCTCTTCCTCGAGCTTGCGGACAACGCCCGCGACCGAAGATGCTTTCTGGCCGATGGCGACGTAGATGCACTTAACGCCCGTGCCACGCTGGTTGATGATCGTGTCGATGGCGAGCGCGGTCTTGCCCGTCTGACGATCACCAATGATCAGCTCGCGCTGGCCGCGACCAATAGGCACCATCGAGTCGATGGACTTCAGGCCCGTCTGCACCGGCGTATCGACCGACTTGCGGGCGATAACGCCCGGGGCGACCTTTTCGATCGGCGACGTCTCGCTGGCCTCGATCGGGCCTTTGCCATCGATCGGGTTGCCGAGCGCGTCGACGACGCGACCCAGCAGTTCGCGGCCGACCGGCACCTGGAGAATGCGTCCCGTGGTCTTGACCGTGTCACCTTCGGAGATGTGCTTGTAGTCACCGAGGACAACCGCTCCGACCGAGTCCTGCTCGAGGTTCAGCGCCATGCCGAAGGTGTTCTGCGGGAATTCGAGCATTTCACCATAGCGCGCATCCGCCAGGCCGTGGATACGGACGATGCCGTCCGTCACGCCGATTACCGTGCCGACATCGCGCGCCTCGGCGGACGCCTCGAAGTTCTCGATACGCTCTTTAATCAGCTGGCTGATTTCAGAAGCTTTGAGTGCCATTTCTTGATTCCTCTTTACTTGGCCAGTGCGTTGGCAAGGCCTTCCAGCCTTGAGCGCAATGACCCGTCAATAACTACATCGCCGGCCTTGATGACGGCGCCGCCGATGAGGTTTTCGTCAATTTCCGTCTCGATGCTCACGTCACGACCGAGCCGCTCCCTGAGCGCCTTGCCGATCGTGTCTTTCTGCTTGTCCGAGATCGGGCTCGCCGACGTTACCGTGACGTCGACGACGTTTTCGACTTCGGCCTTGAGCCGATCGAAGTGCTCTGCGATCTCCGGCAACACGTTGACCCGTCGGTTCTCGAGCAGCAACTTCAGGAAGTTCGTGCCGCGCTTGTCCTTGCCGCCAAGCACTTTGGCGCCGGCCTTGTCGAACAGGCCGGTCAGGAACTCGAAGCGCTGGTCGTTGTTGAACGCCGGATCGGACAGGTAGATGTTCACTCGCCCGTCCGCGAGCAGCTCACCCGCGATGTCGAGCGCGCCGGACCACGTCGCCAGGTCGCCGGACTCATGCGCGAGCTCGAAGATCGCCTGGGCATACGGCCGGGCAATTGTGCTGTTGTCTGCCATCGTCGCCTAGAGCTCGCTTGCCAGTTTGCCGAGGATGTCCTCGTGCTGCTTCGGATCGATCTCGCGCTGCAGGATCTTCTCGGCGCTTGCGACGGCAATCGCCGACACCTGGCCACGCAGTTCCTCGCGAGCCTTGTTGGTCTCCTGGTCGATCTCGGCCTTCGCGGCGGCAAGCTGGCGGTCCCGTTCTTTCGTTCCGTCCGCCTTGCCCTCGGCAACGATCTCGTTAGCGCGGGCGTGTGCCTGGTCGAGGATGCCGGTCGCCTGCTTGCGCGCGTCCGAGATGATCTGGTCCGCTTCCGCCTTCGCTTCCTCGAGCTTCTGGTCGCCTTTCTCGGCGGCCGCGAGGCCCTCGGCGATCTTCTCCTGCCGCTCTTCGATAGCGGCCAGGAGTGGCGGCCAGATGTACTTCATACAGAACCAGACGAAAACGACCATTGCGATCGTCTGGCCGATGAGAGTGGCATTAATGTCCACGTAGTTCTCCTAATACAACGCCGTAACCCGCCGGCTATCGCGGGCTGTACAGTGTCTATTCGGCCTTAGCTGCCCGTCGCAGCCTGCAGCTGTGCAACGAACGGGTTTGCGAACGCGAAGAACAGCGCAATACCAACACCGATCATCGCCACGGCGTCGAGCAGCGCGACGACGAGGAACATCTTCGTCTGCAGCATCGGTGCCAGCTCCGGCTGACGCGCAGCGCCCTCGAGGAAGCGGCCGCCCAGAAGACCCATGCCGATGCCGACGCCCAGGGCGCCGAGGCCGATCAGGATTGCGACGGCGATCGCCGTGAGACCAATAACAGTTTCCATCAGTTTCTCCTAGATAGGATCAAGTCCAGCTTGGTGTAGTAAACGTAAAACGAATCAGTGAGATTCCGACGCAAGGCTTAAATACACTATGGTCAGCATCATGAAAATAAAGGCCTGCAGCGTCACGATCAGCACGTGGAACACGGCCCAGCCGAAGTGCAGCGGCAGCTGGAACCAGCCGATCAATGCGATCAGGATGAATATGAGTTCGCCGGCAAACATGTTGCCGAACAGTCGCAGCGACAACGAGATCGGTTTGGCGACCAGCGCTACGGTCTCGAGAATGAAATTGAACGCAATGATGAACGGCGCCGCGATGATGCCGATCCCCTTTGTCGGCGGTGCGATCGGGTGCAGCGTCAGGTCCTTGATCAGGCCGAGCGGACCTTTCGCCATGTGCGTGTAAATAATGATAAGAATGAATACCGCAATCGACATGCCGAAGGTGATGTTCACGTCGGTCGTCGGCACGACCTTCATGTAAGGTATGCCTGCGGCAGCGGCAGCCATCGGAATCCAGTCGACCGGGACCAGGTCCATCAGGTTCATCAGGAAGACCCAGACGAAAATTGTGAGCCCCAGCGGTGCTATGAGCTTGCTTTTGCCGTGAAACGTGTCCTTGACCGACGTGTCCACGAAGTCGACGATTATCTCGACGAAGGCCTGAAACTTGCCGGGCTTATCGGCCGAGGTTTTCTTGGCAACATTGCGAAATGCGACGAGGAATATCAGGCCCAGCAGCACCGACCAGAACATCGAGTCGACGTTGATCGCCGCCATGTTGCCTGCGCACTCGTTCCACACCCATGCGCCCGACTCATCCTTGCAGACCTGCAGGTTCTGAAGGTGATGCGTGATGTAATCGCCAGACGTTTGTGGTCCGTGACCGGCTTCAGCCATTGTTGTTACTCGTTGTCTCTTCCGTTGCTGCCTTGTCGCGCAAAAGGAACCCCGCAAAGGTCACCAGCTGCGCCGCGATGAATCCCGCGAAAAGCGCCACCGCCGACAGCGGCCGCACGAGGACGAAGACGATGCTGAACATCAGCACGGTCAGGCCCAGCTTTCCGAGTTCACCGATGTATGCCGCCCGGATCAGGGCGCGTGCCCCGGGGTCCCGGCGTGGTACCACGAGCCGCAGCGCCAGGAACGCGTTCGGGATCACACAGGTCAGGCTGCCGAGCAGCGCCGAGTATCCCGCGACGTGTCCGTATAGGCCCCAAAGCGCAGCGGCCAGGACCGCCCCGATTCCGAGTTGACCAACCAGCACCTTGAGCATCTTTATATTGCCTCCGGCACTAAAAACGCCACGTCCATCGGGCTAACCGGCGGCTTGTGGCGCTTGTCTTGATTTCGGATCCAGGCGGGCCTGCGATAAGCGTGCGCATTATAGTGTCGGGCCCGGGGCATATCAACCGATTCCCGGGCTGATTTCGGCCCCCGGAATTTACCGTTTACGCCTGTTTTTTCCGGGGTTTTTGGCCTTTTTCGGCAATGCGACTTAACGCACATATCAGGCCTGTCCGACACGGTATAAATGGCGCCTACGGGAGGCCGAATGCTGCTGATTGCCAGCGAAAAATCGAAGCGCTCACGGGCGGTTGGTAATGTCGTCCGGGAAATGAGCCTGTCGCTCACAATCTTCGCGAGCCCGGCAACCTTTCTCGAGCTCATGGGAGGCCATTCCCGGCGCCTCGTCCTGCTGAGCGAAAAAGATGTCTCCGACAGCGTCGTCAGCGCCTTGCGCGAGGCGGAGGGCAGTGCGGATATCGGCGTCATCGTGGCCGCCGATCGGCACAGCCCCAAGGACAGCAAGAAGATCGGCCCGCTCGAGCAATTGGCCCAGCTCGACAACCTCGAGTGGATTGATCCCGTTTTCGACTACGACTCGCTCAGCGAGGCCGCCCGGAGTTGCCGCCGCAGGATGCTCCGGGTCTCCGAGGAAGACCTCGAAGATGCCCTGCGCGAACGGCGGTTCTTCGTCCAGTATCAGCCCAAGGTCGAACGGGTCTCGTCGACGGAGTGGCGCACGCGTGAGGCCGAGGCGCTCGTTCGCTGGCGTCATCCCGAGCACGGCCAGGTCGGGCCGCTCGAGTTTCTCCCCGAGATCGAGGAGTTCGGGATGATGGGCCGCCTGACGGACTACGTCCTCGAAGAGGCGGCCGCCCAGCTCGTGCGCTGGAAGAACAAGGGTCTCGATCTCTCGGTCTGCATCAATCTCGCCTCGAGCCAGCTCGACGACGAGCATCTCGCGGCTCGCTGCGTCCAGATCGTTGGCCGGTTTCGTCTGCCCTGTTCCAGCTTTACGTTCGAGGTTCTCGAACAGAGCCTCAGCGCTCCGGACGCAGTACACCTGGGGACACTCGCGGCGCTCAGGAAAAAGGGATTCCGCCTGTGCCTCGATGGCTTTCGCGTAGCGGCAGCCTCACTGTCGGCACTCGAACAGCTGCCGTTCGACGAAGTCAAGATTCATGCCTCGGCAATCGCCCGCGCCCAGGACGATCATGTTCGTCTAAAGGTCCTCGCGGCCATCATCGGGCTCGCGCATAACCTCGAAATGACGGTCTGTGCCGAGGGGGTGGAGGATATCGACACGTTCGAGTTCCTGAAGACCATCGAGTGCGACAAGATGCAGGGCTTCCTGATCTCGGAAGCCGTCATGCCGAAACTGCTGCGTAAAGTGTACGGGCCGGGGTCCGAAACAGACCGGGTAGCTTGAGCGGCCCAGCTGCGAAGTTACTTGATGTGTTTGAGGATCCCGTCCAATTCATCGAGGTTGTTGTACGAGATGACGAGCTTGCCGGATCCTTTTTTCGTGTGAGCCAGTTTGACCTTCGCGCCGAGCTTCTCGGAGACCTCGACTTCGAGCCGGCGGATATCCCCGTCGCCGGATGCCGCCGGCTTTGCGGGTTTCTTGCCGCTCGCCTTGTCGAGCATGTTCCTGACGAGGCGTTCGGTCTCGCGTACCGACAGGCCTTTTTTCACGACCTGGCGCGCCGCGTCGAACTGCTGAACCGCATTGCTAATGCCAAGCAGCGCCCGCGCGTGACCCATCTCGAGTTCGCGCGACTCGAGCATCGGTTTGACCTTGTCGGACAGGTCGAGCAGTCGCAACAGGTTGCTGACCGAGGCCCGCGAACGCCCAACGGCCTCGGCAGCCTCGGCGTGCGTGATGTCAAACTCGCGGATGAGCCGGTCCAGCGCACGCGCCTCTTCGAGCGGGTTCAGGTCTTCGCGCTGGATGTTCTCGATGAGCGACATCGCAATGGCCGCCTCATCGGGAATCTCCTTGACGACCGCCGGGATCTCCTCGAGACCGACCATCTGGGCAGCCCGCCAACGGCGTTCGCCGGCAACGATCTCGTACCTGGCATGCCCCCCGCTCTCGATCGGGCGCGCGACGATGGGTTGAACGACCCCCTGCGCCTTGATCGAACTGGCGAGATCCTCGAGCGTGTCCTGGCGAATGTCCACGCGCGGCTGATACTGGCCCCGCTGCAACAAGTCCAGCGGAATCTTCCGCAGGCCATGATCGTGGTGCTCACCGGTTACGGCCCCGGTTTCCGCGACCGGCTTGCTGAGCAATGCGTCGAGTCCGCGGCCGAGTCTTTTCTTTGGTGTCATCAATCTGTCCTAGACCGCCTTCAGGCGGTTCTCGCGCGCATCTTCCCTGCGCAGGACCTCCCCGGCAAGCGCCAGGTACGAAATGGCCCCTCTCGATGAACGATCGTGCAACAGCACGGGCCGTCCGAAGCTTGGCGCCTCGGCCAGCCGGATGTTGCGCGGGATGACGGTGCGGAATACTTTGCGATCGAAATGCTTGATCAGCTGCAGTGAGACTTCGTTCGACAGATTGACACGCGGGTCGTACATCGTGCGAAGAATGCCGTACACCTCGAGCTCGGGATTGACGGTATCTCGAATCTGTTCGACCGTGTTCAGCAACGAGCTGAGCCCCTCGAGCGCATAGTACTCGCACTGCATCGGGATCAGCACGCCATCTGCTGCCGTCAATGCATTGACAGTGAGCATGTTGATGGACGGCGGGCAGTCGATGAGGATGAAATCGTAGAGCCCGACGACGGGCGCCAGTACCTTGCGCAGCCGCATCTCCCGCCCGATCTCCTGCAGCAGCTTGACCTCGGCAAGCGTCAGGTCTTCATTGCCCGGCAGGACGGCGAACCCGCCCTCGGGCGCCGCGATGATCGTATCTGCGGCCGTCGCGTCACCGAGCAGCACATCACAGGCCGAATTCTCGAGCTCCATCTTGTTGATGCCGCAGCCCATCGTCGCGTTGCCCTGCGGGTCCATGTCGACGAGCAGTATGCGCCGTTGCGTCGCCGCAAGTGATGCGGCCAGGTTGACGGCGGTCGTGGTCTTGCCGACCCCGCCTTTCTGGTTGGCTACTGCAATGATGCGCGTCATTCGTTTATTTGCGTTCCATCAACACGGCATGCCGCGAACCCTCCTCGAGTCCCGGCACCTTTAATTCCCTCACGTTGCATCGCCACGTATCGGGCACTTGTTCTAATTCTTCTTCCGGGTAACGCCCCTTGAGCGCTATAAACACCCCGCCCTCTCTTACGTGGTGCCCGGCAATTTCCAGGAGCTTCGGTAATGATGCCAAAGCCCGGGCGATCACGGTATCAAAGCGATGCCCGGGTGCATAGTCCTCGGCGCGCGCTTTGACGGCTGTGACATTGTCGAGCCCGAGCAGCCTGATCATGTGCTGCACGAACTGGATCTTCTTGTTGTTGCTGTCGATCAGGTGAAATTCGCGTTCGGGATCGACGATGGCTAGCGGCAGACCCGGGAAACCTGCCCCGGTGCCGACGTCGAGCACGCGCTTGCCGCGCAGCAATGGCCATGCCGACAGGCTGTCCTCGAGATGCGCCGTGATCATCTCCTGGCGATCACGCACCGCGGTCAGGTTGACCTTGCGATTCCAGCGTTCGAGCTCGTCCAGCAGTATGTCGAATTTCTGCTGGCTGTCAGTCAATTCTCTGGGCCGATACCATCACTGATTGCTGCGGCGACTTGCCAGGTAACATCCATACGGGTCAGTTTAGCCGACGCGTCGGCTAATGCCGAAAGCGGAAATCTTGCGCGAGTGCGCATACACTGAGGAAATCCGGTATCCGGGAGTAGCGGTGTCATTTTTCAGCGAGCTGAAGCGACGCAATGTCATAAAGGTCGGCGTGCTTTACATCGTCGCGTCGTGGCTGATCCTGCAGGTCGCGGAGCTCCTGTTCGATGCTCTGGCGTTGCCGGCCGAATGGTTGCGGCTGGTCCTTGCCTTGCTGCTCCTCGCCTTTCCCGTGGTGCTGATCTTTTCCTGGGCCTACGAACTTACGCCCGAAGGCGTCAAACGCGAGAAAGATGTCGATCGCAGCCAGTCTATAACGCATCAAACCGGCGCGCGCATCAACACGCTGATCGTCGTATTGCTGGTGCTGGCAATTGCGGCCGTCGCGCTCGACCGGATGGTGCCCGAGGAAGCCGCGATCGTTGTCGAAGCACCTGTCCCGACAGCGTCTCCCGGGCCGCCGGAAAACTCCATTGCCGTGCTGCCGTTTGCTGATCTTTCACCCGAGGGTGACCAGGAATACTTCTCTGACGGCATCGCCGAGGAGATTTTGAATGTCCTGGTCAGGGTTGAGGGCCTGATCGTCGCGTCACGAACAACGTCCTGGGGATTCAAGGGTCAGGAGTCGCTTGGCATTCCCTTCATGGCCGAGAAAATGAACGTGCGACACGTGCTCGAAGGCTCGGTGCGCAAAGCGGGCGACACAGTTCGAATTACCGCTCAGCTCATCGATGCCGAGACCGACCAGCACCTCTGGTCGGACACATTCGATCGCGAGCTAACGACCGAAAGCATTTTCGCGATACAGGACGATATTGCGGGCGCGATCGGTGCGCAGCTCGGCGTCATTATTGATCCGGCAGTAAACTCGCAGAAAGCCAGTACCGGGGATCTCGACGCATACGAGCTTTACCTCGAGGCAAACCAGTTGTTCATTGAACGGCGCGATCTCGAGCGCGCGGTCACACTGTTGGAACAGGCTGTATCGCTGGATCCGGAGTTCGCCCACGCCTGGGCCTCATTGGCAGCGATCAGCAGTGTTGCGCCCAGCTGGAACTATCGTGAACGTGACTACTTCGCGCTCGCGCTCGACGCTGCCAATAGGGCAATCGACCTGAATCCTGACCTCGCGATGCCGTATGCCGTTGTTGGCAACCTTCGCGCCAATTACGGACCCGATCCGCAGTGGGAATACGCCTTGGAACAAACGGAGAAGGCGCTCGCCCTGGACCCGAAAGAAGCGACGATCGTATCGTGGCGCGCAATGCTGCTTATGGTCCTGGGCTATTTCGATCAGGCGGAACAAGACTTTCTCCGGTGTCTCGAGATCGACCCGGCATATGAGAACTGCAGCAGTCATCTTGCCTTGACGCTGCTATTCAAGGGCGACATCGATAGCGCGCTTGCGCTGCATGCAGACAATATCCGACGTGGGGATATGGGTAACTCTTATCCGTTCCTGTTCGTGTACCACGCGCGCGGCGACGACCTTTCGGTCGCCATTGCAATCGCCTCCTGGAATGATGCCGTTGGCCTCCAGCCAGCAACTGAATTTGAATACCGCGCGCTCACGGACCCCCATTTTGACTACGAAGAGATTCAGCAGCAGATTGAGGCCATTTACGCGTCCGGCGGTACGTCGTGGCTCGGCTGGTCTCTATGGAACGGTGACTACTGGTTCTGGTACCGCGAGTACGACAAGGTTATCGACTTCGCCTTCCCGTACTTCTGGTTTCCTTATCCCCGGGAGTATCGAGAGTCGCCCGAGCGCAAGCGCCTGATGCGTGATCTCTTTTTGCCCGACTATTGGCGCGAGCACGGATTCCCGCCGCATTGCCGGCCGGTCGGGGATGATGACTTCGAGTGCGATTAGGTAAGCGGAACTACCGATCTCTATTCTTGGTGGCGACGAACTTCGCAATGACCAGCGCGTGTGGGCAAGACAACTACGAGGTGCAGCGCAAGGCGCTTGTCGACGAGTTGCGCCGGGATTCGCTTGTCGCCGTCGAGTATGGCGCGCCGCCGCTAAGTGAAGCGGTGCTGGACAGCATCGGCAACGTCCCCCGGCACGAATTCGTGCCGAGTACGCACCGGATTTACGCGTACGAGAATCACCCGCTGCCCATTGGCGGCGGTCAGACTATTTCCCAGCCGTACATCGTCGCATTGATGACCGAGCTGGCGGATGTTTCCGCCGACGAAACCGTGCTCGAGATCGGGACCGGCTCAGGCTATCAGGCCGCCGTGCTCGCCGGGTTCGCGAAACACGTTTACACGATCGAGATTGTCGAAATGCTCGGGCTTCGCGCTGCGCAGGACCTCGAACGCCTCGGCTACGACAACGTCACGGTCAGAATCGGCGACGGCTACGCCGGTTGGCCCGAAGAGGCGCCATTTGACGCTATCGTCGTTACCGCGGCGCCGGACGAGGTGCCACAGCCCCTCATCGACCAGCTCAAAGTTGGTGGCCACATGGTGATCCCGGTTGGCCCCGTCGACGAAGTCCAGGTGCTCAAGCTGCTCAGCAAGGACGCCGATGGCGACCTTGCCGAGAAGAATGTCATCCCGGTGCGGTTTGTGCCGCTAACCCGGGACCCGAATTAGTCCCCCAGCAAGTACGTCTGGAGGAACAGCACGGTCGCCTGCTGGTAGATGTCGCGGTTTTCTTTCTTCCTGTAACCGTGACCCTCGTTGAGCGCATTCATGTACCAGACGGTGTCGCCCCTTTCGCGCAGCGCCTCGACGATCTGGATCGATTCGGTAACAGGAACGCGCGGATCATTCTCACCCTGCACGACGAACATAGGGATCTTTATCTTCTCGACATTGTTAACCGGGCTGATCTTCTCGAGGTGCGCTCGCATTTCGGGATCCCGTTCGTCGCCGTATTCGACGCGCCGAAGATCGCGACGATAGTCCTGCGTGTTTTCGAGAAACGTCACAAAGCTCGATATGCCGACGATATCGACCGCCGCCTTGAGGCGGTCGCTGAAGTGCACGGCACTCGCAAGCACCATGTAGCCGCCGTAGCTGCCGCCGAACACGGCGACGCGATCCTGGTCGAGATCCGGCTGGGTCTCGATCCAGTCGAGCAGCGCGCCTATATCCCTGACCGAGTCCTCGCGGCTGAAGCCGTTATCGAGCTTGACGTACGTCTTTCCATAGCCCGCCGAGCCGCGCACGTTCGGCACGAGCACGGCGACGCCGAGCTTTTCGAGCCAGAGTTGATAGGTGCTCGAAAAGGCCGGCCGCGCCTGGCCTTCCGGACCGCCGTGGATCGAGATGACGACCGGGAAAGGCCCGGTGCCTGCCGGCCTGTACAACCAGGCCGGGATTTGCCGTCGCTTGCCGTCAACCTCGTCGAAAGTCGGGTATTCGATGAGCTCGGGCTCGCGGAATGTCGTCGTATCCAGGCCGCCGACTTCGCTGTAGGTCCAGCGCTCGAGCTTGCCGTACTCCAGCGCGCTGCTGCCGAGGTACAAAACATAGGCATCGCTCGGCGACCTGGCCGTGTTGATCGTCAGTGCGAGCCTGCTGCCGTCCGGGCTGAATTCGAGCCCGCCGAGGAGCCCTACCGGGATGCTGTCCACGCGGCGATACCGGCGACTCTGCGGATCCAGCAGATACAGCGCCGAGCGGCCGCCCTCGTTGACGGCAAACGCCATGCGCCGGCGATCCTCGCTGATTGCGCCGCCCTCGACATTCCACGGGATGTCCGCGGTCACGTATTCGGGCTCGGCGCCGGGCTCCATCGCCTGCCATGCGAGCATGTTGAACTCGCCCGCGCGATCGGTAATCAGCCAGAATCCGTCGTTTTCGTCGTCGAAGGCGAGTGGAACGTTCACGCTCGGGCTGGCAGCGCTGCCGGCGAGCAGCGTGACGTCGCCCGTGTCGAGATCGAGCAGGTTGACGCGCGAGTCCGTAATGCTCACGTAATTCGCAACGAGCATCTTGCTGGCGGACTTCGAGAACCCCACCGGCCCCCACCAGCTTCCATCGGGAGACTCGAGCACTATCTTCGTGTCCCCGGGCGCCTCCGGGTCCATCATCCAGATGTCGTTCGATGCGCCATTGCGGGCCGTGCTCTGGTAGGCGAGGCGCCGACCCTCGCGGTCCCAGACCACGGCCGTGTTGCGAGACTCGCCGTCCGTCAGCATGGGCGCGTCGCCCCCGGCCGGGTCGAGCAGGAAGACTTGCGAAAACTCGTTGCCGCCCGCATCGCGCGTCAAGACCAGCTTCGATCCGCCGGGCTGTCGCACGACTTCGCCCAGCGGCTCCTTGTAAAAGGTCACCTGGTGCCGTGCGCCGCCGGGCATGTCCACGCGATGCAGGCTGCTGACGTCACCGAAGCGCGTGTTGATGAACACGCTCTTGCCATCGCCGGACCAGGCCACGACGCCCGCCGAACGAACATTCTGGTAGCGATTGAGACTGTCGGCGATCTCGGCCGGTATCTCGGGCACGTCTTCCATGACGAGGTTGCCGTTGTTGGCGACTCGCCGCTCCACGTCGGCCATGGCCGGCAGGGCCAGCACAAACGAGAATATGCTCAACATCAGTTTGCGCATGAAGATCTCCTGTTCATCAAGCGGCACCTTTAGACGACGAGCAGTGCCATGAAGTCGTCGACGGCGGTTCCCGCGAGCTTCTCCCGATCGGCGCAGAGCTCCTCGAGCGCCGACCATTGGCCGTCGGCCAGTTTCGGTTTGACGCTATCGACGAACTTTTGTTTCAACACCGGGATGCCCTCGCCCCGGCGCTCGCGATGCCCGATCGGGAAGTCCACGGCGATCTTGTCCGTGCTCGTCCCGTCGCCGAAGAACACCTGTACGGCGTTGCCGATATAGCGCTTGTCGGGATCGAAGTAGTCCTTCGTGTATTGCTCGTTCTCGGTCACGACCATTTTGTCGCGCAGCGCGTCGATACGAGGATCGCTCGCCACATCGTCCTCGTAGTCGGCCGCCGTCAGGCGTCCGAAGATCAGCGGCACCGCGACCATGTACTGGAGGCAGTGGTCGCGGTCGGCCGGGTTGTCGAGCGGCCCGGTCTTGTCGATGATGCGCACGCCGGCTTCCTGGGTCTCGATGACGACCTTCTCGACGTCATCGATGCGATCTTTGACCTCGTCGTGCAACGTCATCGCCGCTTCGACCGCCGTCTGCGAGTGAAACTCGGCCGGGTAGGAAATCTTGAACAGCACGTTCTCCATGACGTAGCTGCCGTAGCCGCGCTGGAACCCGAACGGGTTGCCCTTGAACAGCACGTCGTAATAGCCCCAGGTCTTGGCCGACAGGGCCGACGGGTAGCCCATCTCGCCGGTCATCGCGATCAACGCGAGGCGCACGGCGCGGCTCGTCGCGTCGCCGGCCGCCCAGCTCTTGCGCGAACCCGTGTTCGGCGCGTGGCGATAGGTGCGCAGGGCGCCGCCGTCGATCCAGGCGTGCGACAGCGCATTGCGGACCGTCTCTTCGTCGCCGCCGAGCATGCGCGTGACGACGGCCGTCGATGCGACGCGCACGAGCAGCACGTGGTCGAGGCCGACGCGGTTGTAACTGTTCTCGAGCGCCAGCACGCCCTGGACTTCATGGGCGCGGATCATCGCGTCGAGCACGTCATGCATCGTCAGCGGCGCCTCACCGTTGGCCCGCGCCTGGCGGCTGAGGTAGTCCGCGACAGCGAGAATGCCGCCGAGGTTATCCGACGGATGACCCCATTCCGCCGCGAGCCAGGTGTCGTTGAAGTCGAGCCAGCGATTCATGGCGCCGATGTTGAACGCCGCCATGACGGGTTCCAGCTCGTACGAGGTCCCGGGGACCCGCGCGCCGCCGGCCAGCGTCGCGCCGGGGACGACAGGGCCGAGCAGCTTGGTACAGGCCGGGTAATCGAGCGCCTGGAACCCGCACGCGAGCGTGTCCATCAGGCAGTAATGTGCGGTCTCGAACGCAAGATCACTGTTGATCTCGGCGTTGCATACGTAGTCGGCGATATCGGCGATTTCCCGGTCCCAGTCGGCACGCTTCGCCGAGCGAATATCGATGTTGGACATGGCTAGGTCTCTTGTTAGTCGCGGTCGTCGATCTCGACCCATTCCTGGAGCGCGGGTCCGATGTACTCGGCCGCCGGCCGGATCAGCTTGTTGTCAGCACGCTGTTCCATGACGTGGGCGGCCCAGCCCGTGATGCGCGAGCAAACAAAGATCGGCGTAAACAGGTAGGTCGGCACGCCCATGAAGTGATAGACGCTGGCCGCGAAGAAGTCGGCATTGGCGAACAGCTTCTTCTCGTCCCACATCACCTTTTCGATCGCCTCGGACACTTCATAGAGCGTCATGTCGCCCTTTTCACTGGCGAGCACCTTCGACATGGCTTTGTTCACCTTGTTACGCGGATCGGACGTCGTGTACACGCGATGGCCGAAACCCATGATGAGCTCCTTGCGCTCGAGCATCCCGAGCACCCCTTCGGTCGCCTCCTCGGCGTTTGCGAATCTCTGAATCAGCTCCATCGCCGCCTCGTTGGCGCCGCCGTGCAGCGGCCCTCGCAATGCGCCGATAGCGCCACTAACCGCCGAATGCATGTCGGACAACGTGCCCGTAATGACCCGCCCCGCGAACGTCGACGCATTGAACTCGTGCTCGGCGTACAGTATCAGCGTCGTCGACAGGCTCTTCTCGTGCAGCTCTGACGGCGCCTCGTCATGGAGCATGTGCAGGATGTGCCCCGCGATGCTGTCATCGTCCGTCTCGGTGTCGATACGGATGCCATCGGTATGAAAGCGATGCCAGTAGACCATCATCGACGGCAGGCAGGCGAGCAAGCGATCGGCCGTTTCCTGCTGATTCGAAAAGTCGCCTTCCGGCTCGATGTTGCCGAGGAACGAAACGCCGGTTCGCAGGACGTCCATCGGATGCGCATCGGCCGGTATCATCTCGAGCACGACCTTGAGCGCATCGGGAAGTCCACGAAGTGACTTGATCTTCGCTATGTAGGCGTCGAGTTCGGCCCGGGTTGGCAGCTTGCCGTGCAACAGCAAGTAAGCAACCTCTTCGAAGGTCGCGTTGTCGGCCAGGTCATAGATGTCATAACCAAGGTAGGTCAGGCCTGCGCCTTCCTTGCCAACCGTGCAGAGCGCCGTTTTGCCTGCTGTTACGCCGGCCAGACCGCCCGTCTTTTTATTGTCTGCCATCAGTCTTTTCCCGTCTGCGAAGCTTTCCCGGCGAATAGCTCGTCCAGCTTGTCTTCGTACGCCTGGTAGCCGAGCACATCGTACAACTCCATTCTCGTCTGCATCCTGTCGATAACGGCGGACTGTGTGCCGTTTTCGCGAAGCTCAAGGTAAACATCCAGCGCCGCCTTTGACATCGCTCGAAATGCGGTCAGCGGATACAGCGCCATTCGAATACCGGCGTCGGCAAGCTCCGCGGTCGTGAACATCGGCGTCTTGCCGAACTCGGTGAGGTTGGCGAGCACCGGCACGTCAATCGTATCGGTGAACTGCCGGTACTCATCGAGTGTCGTCAGCGCCTCTGCGAAAATCATGTCCGCACCGGCATCGACGTAAGCGGCCGCGCGATCGAGCGCCGCCTGTTGTCCTTCGACGGCATGGGCGTCGGTGCGCGCCATGATGACGAAATCATCGTCATCGCGACCATCGACGGCCGCTTTGAGGCGATCGCACATTTCCTCGGGTTCGACGAGGGCCTTGCCGGGACGATGGCCACAGCGCTTCACCGCCACCTGGTCCTCGAGGTGGCAGCCTGCCGCTCCGGCCCTGGCTATGTCGCGAACCGTGCGGCCGATCATGAAAGCGCTCCCCCACCCGGTGTCGGCATCGACCAGCAGCGGCAGGTCGGTTGCGCCCGAAATTCGGCGAATGTCGTCGCAAACATCGTTCAACGTCGTCATTGCGAGGTCGGGCAGCCCGAAAGAGGCGTTCGCGACGCCCGCGCCGGACAAGTAAATTGCCCGAAAGCCGGCTTTCTCGGCCAGGAGCGCCGAAAACGCGTTGATAGTACCGACGATTTGCAGGGGCTTTTCGGCCGCGAGGGCCGCGCGGAAACGAGCTCCAGCACTCATGTTTCTTGCTCCCAGATGGTTACACACGAAATTTTAATAGAGATTAAAATTCGTGTGGGGGAGCGATTCTAAACCACCAAAAGGCCGTTTCCCAAATCGAGCGAAGCGGAAACTAAATCTCTACGACGACCCGGCCCGTCACTGCGCCGTCGAGATAGGCCTGGAATGCATCGGCCAGCTCGTCGAGACCGATGGTCTTGCTGCCGATTGTGTCAAGGTGGCGCGGCCGCAAGTCATTGGCAATGCGCGACCAGACGGCAAGCCGCAGGTCCCGTGGCGTATCGACCGAGTTGATGCCGAGCAGGCAGACGGCCCTGAGAATAAACGGCATCACTGTCGTTTCGAGCTTGAAGCCCGACGCCAGACCGATACTCGCGATATTGCCGCCGTAGCCCACCGTCCTCGTAAGCCAGGCAAGGTAGTCACCGCCCAGGTTGTCGATCGCGCCCGCCCATTCGGCCCTTTCCATGGGGCGTTTGCCAAAGTCGATCTCGTCACGCTGCAAGACTCGTCGCGCGCCGATACTTTTCAAATAGTCTTCCGCGTCGGCCTTGCCCGTAACCGCAACGGCTTCATAGCCGCGTCCGTCAAGCATATCGATGGCGATGCTGCCGACGCCGCCCGTAGCGCCGGTGACGACGATGGGCCCGCTCTCGGGCAGTTGGCCGTTCTGTTCCATGCGGTGCACGGCGAGCGCAGCCGTGTACCCGGCCGTGCCAATCTTCATCGTTTCGGCGGCGGTCATGCCATCCGGAATCGGCACGACGCTGCCGCTATCGACGCGCGCGTATTCCGAGTAACCGCCATCAATGGTTTCGCTCAGACCGCAGCCGTTTACGAGAACCGGCGTTCCGGGCTGCAGCTCGGCATCGTCGGAACTGACAACCTCGCCCGCCAGGTCGATGCCACCAGTCAGCGGATACCGCCGCAGAATCGGGGCAGCGCCCGTCGCCGCAAGTGCGTCCTTGTAGTTGATCGTCGAATGGCTGACCTTGATGACGACATTGCCTTCGGTCAGGTCGTCGATCGACAGCTCCTGAAAACCAGCAACGATCTTCCCCTCTTGTTCGTCGATCCGGTACGCGCGAAATTTGTCCGTCACTTTCTTCTCTCCAGCCAGACTTCGAGACCCTGGGCATTGAGATCGATGTCGATGCTCATTACCGAGCGAATCGCAGCAGCGTCACCCGTGTAACCATGCTCCTGCAATTGCCCCTCATAGTACGCGAACAAATGCTCGCGGAGTTTTGCCGGGCGGTCATCTTGATGCTCGCATGCCTCTGCGATCCGGACATAGGCGTCGATGCCTGCATGCATCTGGCCGGCGAGCCGATCGACGTGGCCCACGCGAGAATAGTGCGTCAGGTAGAGCTGCTCGGGCTCGCAACTCATGATTCGATCGACCGACTTGTGCGCCTCGACCGGGTCGAATTGCACCGGCGTCGAGGTCGGAAATACGATTTCGCCCTTATCGGTATCGAACTCGCGGTAGGACACGCCGAAGCTGTCGCCCGTGAAAACGCCTCTGGACGCCGGATCCCAGATGACATGATGGTGTCTCGCATGGCCTTCAGTGTTAAGCAGCTGCAGTTCCCGGCCATTCAGCGACAGCCAGTCGCCGTCCTCGGGGATATGGATTCTGTCTTCGTCAATCGGACGAATCGTGCCGTAGGTTTCGCGCGTTTGCGCCACGCCATAAACGGCCTCGGTGCCGGCGACGAGCTTTGTCGGGTCGATCATGTGCGGGGCGCCATAACGATGCACAATGCAGCGCGCATTCGGGAGCTGCTGCAGGAGAAGGCCCGCACCGCCGGCATGATCGAGATGAACGTGCGTCAGAATGACGTAGTCGACATCATCAACGTCCAGGCCCTGTTGGTGCAACGCATCGATGAGCAGTGGCACGCTGCTGTTGACGCCCGTGTCGACGAACGCAGCGCGCCCGCCTTCGACGATCAGGTGGCTTGCATCCTGCAGTGAGCGCGCATACTCGGTATCGATGGCCACGATGCCATCATTGAGCGTTGTCGTCTCGGCGATCAATCGGCCTTCGTGGTTTGCAGGCCGTCGAGCCGTGAGTAGTACTTCGCGAGCAGCTTGACGTCGTCGTCGGTCAGCGGCGCGGCCATCGGTCCCATGACCGAATCCTTGCGCGTGCCATCGCGATACTGATTCAGCGCATGCACGAGATAGTCCTCATGCTGTCCCGCAAGCGTTGGCCAGGTCGGCGACAACGCGATGCCGTTCTGGCCGTGGCAGGCGATACAGGTTGCCGTCTGCTGGACGCTCGGCGCCGCAGCGCGCTCCGCGGCAAGCGCATCGCTGCCCAGGCTGGCGAGATAGGCCGCCACGTCCTCGATTTGCTGGTCCGTCAGGCTTGCCGCCTGCGCCAGCATCGTCGGGTGCTCGCGCATGCCCTCACGGTATCCCTTGAGAGCAATGACCAGGTAGGTCGCGCTCTGACCGCCGAGTTTGGGCACGCGGTACGACGGGTAGGCGTTTCTGTAACCCTCGATGCCGTGGCAGCCGAGGCACGAGTAGCCGATTGTGGCGCCCGCTTCCGGGTTGCCCGCCGCGAATCCGGCGCTCGCCAACAGCACGAGCACGGCGGTGATAGCAGTCTTGGTCTTAATAATCACTTTTTTTTCAACGGCTTGCGCTAATGGGCCGGCAGGCCGGTCCGATCGAGGCCGCTATGGTAGTGACAACCGTCCGCGATTTCTAGCCCGGCGCGCCGCGGGGTGCGTGCTAGCATCATCGTCAACACAAACACCCGGGGAGCCCGCCCGTGAAAAAAAGCTTTGTCCTCCTGCTGTTGGTGCTCGCCGTCATCGTCCTGGTCTCGCCGCGCATCGTCGGGCGCCTCGCGGAACAGTCGATGGATGAAAACCTGAACTGGGCAACCACCGAAACCGAGGAGCTCAGCATCACGTCCCTGGGTTTCGACCGGGGCTGGTTCTCGTCGGAAGGACAACATCGCCTGGAAATCAGGGACGGCGAGTTGCGGGATTCTCTCCTGGCCCTTGTTGACGATCCCGGCGGGAGCGATCTGCCGGTTCTGATCATCGACACGCATATCGACCACGGGCTGGTGCCCGTCAGTTCCATTGGCCGCGAGAAAGGGTCGCTCGCGCCGGGCCTCGGCAGCGCCGTATCGACGCTGCGTCTCGAATTCGACAGTGGCGAGACCGTCGACTTACCCGGCACGATTTACAGCAAGGTCGGCCTGACCGGCGAACTCGAATCCAACCTGGTCGTCATGCCGGGTACGCTCGAGATTGACAACGAATCCGCGCACTGGGGTAACGTCGATGTCGTGGTAACGACAAACCCGTCCACAAACGCCGTAGCCTTCAGCGGCACCATCGATGACCTCGCATTCGTGTCCGCAAGCAACGAGGTCGGCATTGGCGGGATCAGTTTTGACGGCGAACACGAGCAAACCCGTTTCGGTTTCGGCGTCGGCGATGCAGAGCTGCGCATCGACAAGGTTTCTTTTCCCTCCGAGTTCGGACAGTCCGATACTGGCCCGTGGCGAGTCGCGTCTGCGGCATCGCTCGTCGATGGCCTGGTGTCGGCGCGAACATCCATCGATACGGAATACGTGCCGTTCGGCGAGCTCGGGCCGGCAGCGGCGGGCCTCGAGATTTCGTTCGAGGGCCTCGATGCAGGGGCTGTCAGCCGGATCTCGGAAACCATCGACAACTTCGACAGCTACGGCAGCGGCGATATGCTAATGCTGGCCGTCGAGGATGATCTGCGGAAACTACTGGCAACCGGGCTCAGCATGCAGATCGAGCGGCTCGATCTTGCGATGTCTGCGGGGAAAATTTCGGCCACGCTCGATGTCGATGTTGCTCCGACCGACGTCGATCGCTTTGTCTGGGCCTCGGTCTTTCTCGCGCTGGAGGCGCAGCTCGAACTCAGCGTCCCGGTCGAGCTCTATGACTTCCTCGTGACCCTCGACCCGCAGGTCAGTTTGGCCGTCGGCATGGGGTTCCTGAAACAGAACGGCAATGTCTATGAAATGGAGGCCGCTCTCAAGGATGGCTTGCTCACGGTCAACGGTGCGCCGATGCCTATTCCTCTGCCAGGTGGCAACTAACCGTCGCTCTTCCCAGGTTTCTCGCTCGAGGTCGTTCGCGACGGCAGAGGTCTTCTGCCTGCGGACACCGGGGATGAAATGAACACCCGGCCGGCGGGCTGAGCGCCGACGGCGCCTCCCCGGAAATCGTCTTCGTGCCGCCCGGATTTTCCGGGTCGGGAACGGGTATCGCGCTCAGGAGCGCCTGCGTATAAGGGTGTTTTGGCCGCGCATACAGCTCCGCTGTCGGCGCCAGCTCGACAGGCTCTCCCAGGTACATGACGAGCACGCGGTGGCTGATCGATCTCGCAACGGCGAGGTCGTGCGTAATGAAAATTATCGCAACATGCGTCTCCTGCTGCTGTTCCCTTAACAGCGCCAGCGTGTCCTCGCGCACGGTGCCATCGAGCGCGGCGACCGCCTCGTCGCAGACCAGGACAGCAGGCTTCAGGATCAGCGCGCGGGCGATGGCCACGCGCTGCGCCTGGCCGCCCGACAACTCATGCGGGTAGCGGTCGAGGAATTCCTGCCCCATACCGGTCCTCTCGAGCACGTCCGCGGCGCGCGCCCGCCGCTCCTCCCGGGTCAGGCGCCTCTCGTGGATGCGCAGCGGTTCACCAACCAGGTCTGCGACCCGCATCTGCGGATTAAGTGACCCGGCGGGGTCCTGGAACACGAGCTGCATTCCCCTGCGCGTCATGTTGTCGCGGTCACCGAGACGAAGCGGCAGTTCGCTGCCTGTGTAGACGACCCTGCCGGCATCCAGCGGCACGAGGCCGAGTATGCCGCGCACCAGGCTCGATTTGCCCGAGCCGGACTCGCCGACCACCGCAACCGTCTCCCCCTTGCGCACCTCGAGGTCNNGGAGACCGCCAGGGCCGTTTTCATCTCTTGCGCCTCGGGAACGCCGCCACGATCGATCCGCGGGGCGGCCTTGAGTAATGCCGCGGTGTGGGCATGCTGTGGCTTTGCGAACACATCGCGCGTGGGGCCTTCCTCGACGACCCGGCCGTTTTGCAGAACCACCATGCGCTGACAGCGGCCCGCAACGATGCCGAGATCATGCGTGATCAATAGCAGCGAGGTGTCCTCGCGCAGCTCCTCGAGCAGGTCCAGTATCTGCGCCTGTACCGTGACGTCGAGCGCGGTCGTCGGCTCGTCCGCAATAAGCAGGTCCGGCCCTGCCAGCAAGGCGGATGCGATCATCGCGCGCTGCCGCATGCCCCCCGACAACTCGTGCGGATAGGCGCGATACTGCCGCGCGGCATCGGGCAAGCCCACCCGGTCGAGCATGTCGATTACGCGATCATATGCCTCCGACCTGCCGGCGAGACGATGCTGCAACAGGATGCGCGAAAACTGCTCGCCGATCGCAGCGTATGGATTCAAGGCCTGCGCCGGGTCCTGGAAAATCATCGCAATCCGCGTCGCCCGGATGCGATCAAGCTCCGCCTCTTCGGCATCGACCAGCTCGTTGCCGTCGACGCGAATACTTCCGCTGACGNNCCCGACTCGCCGACGAGGCCGACCGATTCGCCGCGCTCCACGGCGAAGCTGATTCCGTCAACAGCAGCCGTGTCGCCGTACCGAATCGTCAGGCCGTTGACTTCGAGCAGGCTCACTGAACGCTCCTTGCGTCGTACGCGTCGCGCATCGCATCGCCGAGGAAGTTGAAAAGCAGCAGGATCGCCGCGAGCAGCGCGGCTGGAATCAGCAGCATCCAGGACGCGCCCTCCATCTGGTTGACTCCGGCGTCCACGAGCGCGCCCAGCGATGTTCGCGGTTCCTGTATGCCCAGCCCGAGAAAGCTCAGGAACGATTCGACCAGTATCGCCTGCGGTATCGTGAGCGTCACATACACGATGACCACGCCAAGCAGGTTCGGCGCGATGTGTCTGAAAACGATGCGCAACGGCGGAACGCCGATCAGTCGAGCGGCCTCGACAAACTCCCGCTCCCGCAAGCTCAGTGTTTGTCCGCGAACGATACGCGCCATGTCGAGCCAGTTGATCGCTCCGATTGCAACAAAGATCAGCAGGAAGTTCCGGTCGAACGCGACCATCAGGAGGATGACGAAGAAAATGAATGGCAGCGCATACAGCGTGTCGACGAAGCGCATCATCACGGCATCGATTTTGCCGCCCGCGTAGCCCGCGATAGCGCCGTACGCAACGCCAATAACGAGGCTGACGACGCTCGCCACCACCGCCACGAGAATCGTGACCTGAATGCCGAGCATCGATCGCACGAACAGGTCGCGGCCGAGATCATCCGTGCCGAACAAATGAAACCCGTCAAGAGAGGGCCGCTGCAGCAACAGGTCGAAATTGGTCTGCTGATACTCGTGCGGGCTGAGCATCGGACCAATCAGCGCCACTAGCACGATGGCGATTAGCAAGCCGGCGGTGACTTTGACGCTGCGGGTCATCGCCGGCGTATCCGCGGGTCGATGGCCCCGTAGAGGATATCGACTACGAGGTTCAGCAGTATGACCAGCGCCGCATAAAAAATTACAACGCCAAGTACCAGCGTGTAATCGCGGTTGAGCGCGCCGCGCACGAAAAACTGGCCGAGGCCGGGGATGCCGAAAATCTCCTCGACGACGACCGATCCGGTCAGGATCGCGGCAACGGCCGGCCCCATGTACGACAGCACCGGCAACATCGCCGGCTTCAACGCGTGGTACCGAATGATGGCGGCCGTGCCGAGCCCCTGGGCGCGCGCTGTGCGAATGAAATCGGAGGCAAGCACGTCGATCATGCTGGCCCGGGTCAGCCTTGCGATATACGCGATCTGCGGCAAGGCAAGCGCTACGACCGGCAATATCGCCCGCTCGATACCTTCGTTGCCGCTCCAGCCCGCCGGCAGCCATTGCAGCCTGACCGCCAGGAACAAAACGAGCACCGGGGCGATCACGAATATCGGAATTGAAATGCCGGTCATCGCAAGCGCCATGACTGTTCGGTCGAGCACGGAATTTCGGCGCACCGCAGCGACGGTGCCTGCCACGACGCCGACAGCGATCGCCAACAGCATCGCCGCAGCACCGAGTCTGAGCGACACCGGAAACGCGCTGCCGATGAGTTCGCTTACGGTGTAGTCCCGATACCGATAAGAAGGACCAAAGTCGCCGCGGACCACGCCAGACAGGTAGTCGAAAAACTGTCTATGCAGCGGCTGATCGAGCTTGTATGCCGCCTCGAGCGCCTCACGCGTTTCCGGGGGCAGAACTCGCTCGGCGTCAAATGGGCCGCCCGGCGCTGCATGCACCATCAGAAAAGCAAGCACAATCACCAACAGCAGCGTCGGAATTGCGCCCAGCAATCGCTTGAGGGCGTATTTGAGCAATTCTGTTTCCGATCAGGGCGCGGCGTCGGCCGGCGCCAGACTCAGGTGCTGACTGTAATGGTAATCCAGCACATTGTCTCCCCAGCCGCGCACCTGGGGGCTAACGAGATGTTTGCTTACGATGAAATAGATCGGGATAACGGCATGGTCGGACAGGAGTACTCGTTCGGCCTCCTCGAGGTAACTGCGGCGCAGCCCGGGATCGGTTTGTGCCGCGGCGCTTTGCATCAATGAGTCGAACTCCTCGTTGGAGTATCGCGGCATGTTCGACGGGTTGCCGCTTTCCATGATGGACAGGAACGTGTGCGCGTCGTTGTAATCTCCTATCCAGCTCGATCGAAAAACCTGTGTGACCTCGGCTGCGCGCATGTTTTCGAGCAACACCTGGAATTCCTCATTGATCAGCCTGGTCTCTACGCCAAGAACGTCTTGCCACATCGACTGGATGGCGAGCGCTATCCGCCGGTTCGTGTCTGATGTGTTATAGCGAAGTTCTATTTCCAGCGGGTTCTCCGGGCCAAAGCCCGCTTCTGCCATCAATCGTCGCGCGCGCGTATCGCGGATTTCCTGGCCCTGATCGGCGTAACCGAGGCGTCGCGGCTCGTAGTTGTCGACACCGGGCGGAACCCAGCTGTACGCCGGGGCTTCGCCTCGCGCCGTAATCGTCTCGACGAGCTTGTCCCTGTCGATCGCGAGCGAGAGTGCTTCGCGCAGCTTCGGGTTGTCCTTGAACGGTGGCCTGGTCAGGTTGAATCCGTAGTAGTAAATGCCGAGGTACGGCGCGATGTGCAGCTCATCCCCATATTCCTCGCGCACCTGCGCGAAGCTGTCCGGCGGCACGGTACCCGTGATGTGCAACTCGCCTGCCCGGTATCGATTCAGCTCCGTCATCTGCTGTATCAGCACATGATGCCGAACCTCGTCGATTGCTGTCGCCGCATTGTTCCAGTAATGCTCGTTGCGGCTGAGCGATAACACCGAGCCCGGCACCCAGCTGTCGAGTTTGTACGCGCCGTTCGACAGCAGGTTTCCCGGCCGCGTGAATTCTTCGCCATGCTCCGCTATCGCTCCCGGGTGCACCGGGAAGGTGCTCGGCAATGTCATAAGGCTCAATAAATAAGGTGTTGATCGCTCGACGCGAATGACGAGCGTGCGCTCATCGGGCGCCGCGACACCGAGGTCTTCCGGCGGGAGTTCGCCGGCGATGATCGCGCGCGCGTTCACGATGTCTGCAACAAGGCTGGCATAGAAGGCCGCTGTTGCCGGATCGACGAGTCGCCGCAGGCTGTAAACGAAATGCCCGGCCGTTACCGGATCACCATTCGACCAGCGTGCGTTTTCCCGAATCGTGAATGTAAATGTCAGTCCGTCGTCAGAAACGGCCCAGCCGCTCGCAGCACCGGGAACGAGTTCGCCGGTGGGCGAATAACCGAGCAGGCCCTCCCCGATGTCGCGTAACACGTCGCCAGCCTGCGTACTGCGCGCTTTGTGCGGGTCGACCGATTCCGGGTCCGTGACCAGGCCCCGATGCAAAACCGACCGGGCAGGTTCATCGCCATCGCCGCCATCGTGGTACTGCCAGATGACGAATGCGGCCAGAGTGAACAGGAGGGCATAAACGAGCGCTCGCAGCCTCGACATCAGGCAGACTTCCTCAGTTGCCGCTTCTTGATGTGTATCAGCAACAGCGACACGGCGGAGGGCGTCATGCCCTCCAGCCGCGATGCCTGTCCAAGCGTGACCGGGCGGGCGAGCTGCAGACGATGCCGTGCTTCATGCGACAGGCCGTCCACGTCGGTGTAGTCGATATCTGCGGGCAGCCGCAGGGACTCCTGCTTCGCGTGCTTTGCGATCTCGCGTTCCTGCCGGTCGATATAGCCCGCGTACTTCGCCTGCACCTCGACCTGTGTTTCCACCTGTTCGCGTTGCTCGGCGCCCAGCGTGCTGTGCATGCGCCCGACCTCCGGCATCTCGACAACTGCCCGATAGCTGTTCTCCGGCCGCTTCAGTAACTCGGCGGCAGTTATGCCCTCTGGTCGAATGCGGATCGAGGCCAGGCGCCCGTTTTCCGCGTCGACGGCCTCGATCTTCTTATTGAATGCCAACCAGCGCTTATCGCCAATCAGGCCGAACTTGCGGCCAATTGGTGTCAGACGCTGGTCGGCATTGTCCTCGCGCAGCGTCAGCCGGTACTCGGCCCGGCTCGTAAACATACGATATGGCTCGCTGACGCCGCGGGTTATCAGGTCATCTACCAATACGCCCAGGTATGCCTCGTGGCGCTCCGGGAACCACGTGTCCAGCCCGAGCCCCTGCCGTGCCGCATTGAGCCCGGCCAGGAGCCCCTGCGCGCCAGCCTCCTCATAGCCGGTGGTGCCGTTGATCTGCCCGGCAAAAAAGAGTCCGCGCAACGCCTTGGTTTCAAGCGTCGGCCTGAGATCACGCGGATCGAAATAGTCGTACTCGATCGCATACCCGGGCTGGGTGATACGTGCGTTTTCGAAGCCGGGTATCGAGCGCACGAATTCGATCTGCGTCTCGTGCGGCAGGCTCGTCGAGATGCCGTTGGGATAGACGATGCTCGTGTTCAGCCCCTCGGGCTCGACGAACACCTGGTGCGACGACTTGTCGGCAAACCGGACGATCTTGTCTTCGACCGACGGGCAATACCGCGGACCAACGCCCTCGATCGCCCCTGTGAACATCGGCGATTCGTCGAGCGAGCTGCGAATGATGTCGTGCGTCTTCTCGGTCGTTTTCGTGATGTAACACGAGACCTGGCGCGGGTGGTCGCTGCGCCGCCCCAGGAAAGAAAATACCGGTCTCGGCCGATCGCCCGGCTGCTCCTGCATCACGTCGTAGTTCAGGGTGCGTCCATCGAGCCTCGGCGGCGTGCCTGTTTTCAGGCGAGCCACGCGAAACGGCAGCTCGCGGAGCCGCTTCGCGAGCGCAATTGATGGTGCATCGCCGACCCGGCCGCCCGGCTCCTCGCTTTGGCCGACCAGGATGCGGCCGCCCAGGAACGTGCCGACAGTCAGAACGACCGCCCTTGCCGAAAACCTGTCACCGGCTTCCGTCACCACGCCGGTAACCCGCTCTCCCTCGACAACGAGATCGCCGACAGCCTGTTCGACAATGGCGAGATTTTCCTGCGCCTCGACCATTGCCCGGACAGCGCCCCTGTAGAGTTCGCGATCGGCCTGTGCCCGCGTCGCGCGCACGGCCGGTCCCTTGCTCGCATTGAGCGTGCGGAACTGGATGCCGGCGCGATCGATAGCCCGGGCCATTGCGCCGCCAAGCGCGTCAATTTCCTTGGTCAGGTGCCCCTTGCCAATGCCGCCAATCGCCGGGTTGCAGCTCATCTGCCCGAGCCCGGCAACGGTCTGCGTAACCAGCAGCGTGCGCGCGCCCGCCCGCGCGGCAGCCAGCGAGGCTTCCGTCCCGGCGTGGCCGCCGCCGACCACTATGACGTCATACGCTTTTGACATGGGTTAAAAAATGAGCAATGCGGGCCGCGCATTTTAGCTCTTTACTTGTCCTGATCATATGGCCAAGATGGCACCCCTTCACGAACCCGCAACGACTTATGGTGAGAACGTCGGTACTGGCGCTGCTGCTCCTGTGCTCCCCGCTCGGCGCCCTGACGGCCGCAGCGCTCGAATTCGAGGACTGCCGCATTACCGCCGGCCCGGGTTATCCGGGCATCAAGGCCCGGTGCGGCGTGTTCCTGCGGCCGCTCGACCCGTCCAACCCCGATGGCGAGCAGATTGAGCTTGCTGTCGCCGTTGTTCCTGCGCTCGACCTGAACCCCGAGCCGGATCCGCTCGTGCCGCTTGCGGGCGGCCCCGGCGGCAGCTCGATCGAGTTCTACGCGGGCTGGTTCTCGGCATTCGAGCCCGTGCGGCGGGACAGGGACATCCTGTTGATCGATCAGCGGGGTACGGGCGGCTCGGCAAGGATGGACTGTCCGATCGACGACGACATCGTCGAGGGCCAGTACTCGGGCGAGCAGACGCTGGCGTTCACTCGTACATGTCTCGATCAGCTGGCGCACGACCCTCGCTTCTTTACGACGAGCGTTGCCGTGCAGGATCTCGAGGCGCTGCGCCAGGAGCTTGGCTACCCGGCGCTCAACCTGCTCGGGACGTCATACGGGACCCGCGTCGCCCAGCACTACGCGCGGCGCTACCCGGAGTCGACGCGCACGATCATCCTCGACGGAGTCGTGCCGCCGCAGCTTCCCCTCGGGCCGGACATTGCGCTCGAGGCTCAGCGTGCGGTGGATCAGATTTTCTCGCGCTGCGCCGAAGACGAAACCTGCAGCGCGGTGTTTCCGGAGATCGACCTCGATTTTGCCGCCGTCCGTTCACAATTGAATGCTGGCCCGATTTCGGTGGCGTTGGCCGATCCTGTGTCAGGCGGCGCGACGACGATCAGCTTTGGCCGTAACGAGCTCGCCGCGGCCATTCGCCTGCTCGCGTACCAGCCGCGGTCGATAGCGATCGTGCCCCTGACAATTCACGAAGCAGCCAACGGCAATTACGCGCCGCTGGCCGCCCAGTTCCAGCTGACGTCATCCAGGATCGTGGACGCGCTCGCGCTGGGAATGCATAACTCGGTGATGTGCACCGAGGACCTGCCCTTCGTCGATCGCGAGTCGATTGATTTCGCGGCGCTCGAAAAATCTTACATAGGCCCGCTGCAGCTCGAGGCGCTCGAAACGATGTGCTCGATCTGGCCGCAGGGTCCGATCGACGACGACTTCAACGAACCTCTCGCGACAGACCTTCCTGTGCTGCTGCTTTCGGGCACGGCCGATCCGATTACACCGCCGCGCTATGCGGAGCTGGCCATGGTCGAAATGTCGAACAGTCTTCACATCGCGAACAAGCACCAGGGTCACGGCCAGATTATTGTCGGCTGCATGCCCGACCTGATCGCTGATTTCGTCGCCGCTGCCGATCCCGCGGCAGTCGACGATTCGTGCATGGACGATGCGTTTGTCATGCCCTTCTTTGTCGATTTTTCCGGGCCGATGCCGTGATCAGGGTCAGCGGCATCAGCAAATCCTTCGGCGATGTGCGCGCCGTCCGCAACGTCAGCTTCGAGGCGCCGGACGGCAAGATCACGGGCCTGCTCGGTCCGAACGGCGCCGGCAAGTCGACGACCCTGCGCATCCTCTACACGGTGCTCAGGCCGGACGAAGGCCAGGCAACCATCGACGGGCGCGACGTCGTCGAGGACAGCCTGGCCGCCCGACAGCGAATCGGCGCGCTTCCCCACGGCGCCGGGCTTTATCCGCACCTGACGGCAAGGGAAAACATCGCCTATTACGCGAGGCTTTGTGGGGTCACCAAGGACAGGGTCGACGCCCGGGTCGAAAACCTCGTCAACCTGCTGGAGATCGGCGACTTTGCCGACCGCAAGACCAAGGGATTTTCACAGGGGCAGCGGACCAAGGTCGCGCTCGCTCGTTCTCTTGTGCACGACCCGAAAAACGTGATCCTCGACGAGCCCTCGAATGGCCTCGATGTCATGGCGACACGGTCACTGCGTGAACTGATCCTCAGGCTCAAGGACGACGGTCGTTGTGTGCTGTTCTCGAGCCATGTCATGCAGGAGGTTGCCGCACTCTGCGACGACATCGTCATTATCGCGAACGGCAGGGTCGCGATCGATGACTCGGCCGACGGTATTCGCAAGCGCACGGGTTGCGAAGACCTCGAAGATGCCTTCGTTCGCGCCATCGAGATGGTAGAGCCGACCTGATGCGGACGTTGTTAACCGTCTTCGTCAAGGAGGTCATCGATAATTTTCGTGACCGGCGCACGCTTGCTTCGGCCCTGATCATGGGACCGCTGTTCGGGCCGGTGCTGTTTGCGTTCGTTATCAACCTGTCTATCGAGCGCTCACTCGATGATGTCGATCGGACGATGCGGCTGCCGGTGATCGGCCAGGATCATGCGCCGAACCTCGTTTCCTACCTGCGCAGCCACAACATCGAGGTCATCGACGGGCCCGAAAGCCCCGAAGAGGCTGTCGCCGCTGTCACCACCGGTGAGCACGACGTCATCGTTATCATCCCCGCGAGTTACGGGGAGCAGCTTGCCGGCGCAATTCCGGCGCGCGTGGAGCTCATTTCCGACCAGGCCAATACGCAAGCGGACCGTGATGCGCGGCGCGTCCGCATGGCTCTGCACAGCTACTCCCAGGAAATCGCGGCCATCCGTCTCCTCGCTCGCGGCGTCAGCCCGCAGGTCCTCAGGCCGATCAATGTGGACGAGGTCGACGTCTCGACGCCGAGCGGCCGATCGGCAATCCTGCTCGGCATGATGAGCTATTTCTTTATTTTTGCCTTGCTGATGGGCGGCATGTACCTCGCCATCGACACGACGGCTGGCGAGCGCGAACGCGGCTCGCTCGAACCGCTGCTGTCATTGCCGGTCACGCGCGATCAATTGATGCTCGGCAAGATCGTTGCAACCTGCGTTTTCATGGCGGTTTCGCTCATGTTGAGCCTGTGCTCGTTTTATGTCGCTCTGCGTTTTATGCCGCTGGAGCAGTTGGGCATGACGCCGAACTTCGGCCCCGATGTCGTCATTGCCGCATTCCTCGTGCTGTCGCCGTTCATCCTGCTCGGCGCCTCGCTCATGACGCTGGTCGCATCATTCACGAAAAGTTACAAGGAGGCGCAGACCTGGCTCAGCGTTGTGCTCGTCGCGCCGACCCTGCCGATCCTCATCGTGAGCATTCTCACGCTCCGGCCAAAACTCGAATTCATGTTTGTGCCGAGCCTGAGCCAGCACCTGTTGCTCGTCGACATGATCAAGAACGAGCCCGTAAACCTCACCCACGTTGCGATTTCGGTCAGCAGCACGCTTGCCATCGGCGCTTTGCTCACCTGGATATGTGCACGGCTGTATCGGCGAGAGGGGCTGCTGGGTTAGGATTCGGGAATGGCCCTGTTCGCCGAAATGCGTCGGCGCAACGTCTTCAAGGTTGCGCTTCTCTATGCGGTTCTGAGCTGGCTGATCGTCTGGTTTGTCGGCGCGGTCCAGTCCGAGGTCACGGTGCCCGTCTGGACCGAGACTTTTACGTATTTCGTTCTTGCGATCGGCTTTCCGATCGCACTCTGGTTCGCGTGGACGTACGAGATCACGCCGGTGGGCCTGAAGAAAGCGGTTGACGTCGACCAGACGCAGTCGATTGTTTACAAGACCGGCCAGAAACTGAATGCGGCAGTACTGGTGTTGACCGTGCTCGGAATACTGGCCGTGTTCGGACAGCGCCTGCTACCAAAGTTCGAGTTCCTCGTTCCCGGCATTCCCGAGGGAAGCGCTCCGGCGTCTGCGGCCACGCCGTCAGAGATTCGCAAGCTGACTCTCGACAACGGGCTGAAGGTCATCGTCTGGCCCGATCACGATATACCCAACGTTGCGATGTACATCTTCGTCAAGGCCGGCAGTCGTAACGAGCGCCCGGGCATTACGGGCTTGTCGCATTTCTTCGAACACATGATGTTCCTCGGCACAGCGAATCTCGAGCCCGGTGAGTTTGACCGACGAATGGAAGCGGCCGGCGGCGCCAATAACGCCAGCACCAGCAACGACCTGACTATCTACACTGACTGGTTTCCACGCTCGGCGCTGGAGGAGGTTTTCGAACTCGAGGCCGATCGGTTCCAGAATCTCGAAACTTACTCGGACGTTGTCCAGAGCGAGCGCGAAGTCGTCTACTCCGAGCGCCGGTCGAGCGTCGACAACAACAACTTTTCGAAACTCTATGAGCAGGTCAAGGCGACTGCGTATGTGGCCCATCCTTACCAGGCGCCTATTATCGGGTGGCCGTCGGATATCGAGTCCTGGACAGAGCAGGACCTCGAGAACTACTACCGCACGTATTACGCGCCAAACAACCTGACCTTGGTCGTTGTCGGCGACGTCACGGCAAAGGAAGTCTTCGGCCTGGCCGACAAACATTTCGGTCCGATCCCGGCGCAGGCGCCGCCCCCGGCCGTTCGGACGGTCGAGCCCGGGCAGACCGGCGCCCGCCGGGTTGTCGTGGAGGCGCCGGCGCAGACGCCGCTGCTACATATGGCCTTCCATGCCGTCACTGCGGCCGACCCGCGGTCGCTGCACATGACGCTGCTGATGAGCATCCTCGCCGGAGGGGAGTCTTCCCGGCTGCACCGGCAGCTGGTCGAGGATGAGCGTGTTGCGTTGTCGGTCGGGGGCTATCTGGGCGCCTGGCTGGACCCGGGGCTGGCCTATTTTTACCTGACGCTGCCCCCGGGGAGCGATCCGGACCTGGTCGAGCGCCGCATGCTCGAGGAGCTCGAGCGGGTTGCGACAGACGGCGTGACCGAGTCGGAGATGCAGAAAGCACGCAACGGTGTTGCTGCCGATATCTGGCGGGAGCTCGCCACAATCCGCGGCAAGGCCGGCTCGATCGGCTATCACGAGGTCTATCACGAAGATTACGAGGCGCTGTTTCGTATCCCGGCCAGGGTGGCGAACGTCACGGCCGCAGACCTGCAGCAGGCAGCGGCCGATTTCTTTCGCGCCAGCAACCTGACGGTCGGGGTATTGCGCGCGCCGCCGGAGGGCCCGGAGTGAGATTGCTGTTCGCTCTCAGCGCCCTCTTCGCGACCGGCCTTGCGTCCGGCCAGGGCGTCACGCTGCCCGGCCCCGAGTTCGTGGCGCTCGAGAACGGAGCTGTTTTTATTGTTCACGAGAAACGAGACGTGCCGCTTGTCGGCGTTACCGCTATTGTTCGTGGCGGCGCGGCCGTCGATCCCGACGACAGGGCCGGGCTGGCAAGCCTGCTTGCTTCGATGCTCCAGAAGGGCGCCGGTGAGCGCGACGCTGCCGCATTCGCCGAAACTGTCGACGCGGCGGGCGCCACGCTGACGTCTTCGGCCGGGCTCGAGGCGATAACGATATCCGGTGAGTTCCTCGCCCGGGACGCGGGCCTCGCGATCGAGCTGCTCCGCGATATGCTGCGATCGCCGATGCTCGACAGGGCCGAGTTCACAAAGTTGCGCGACCGCCAGGTCGACCTGATCCGCGCCTCCAAAGACAACGACTTGCGGGCGCTATTATCAATCTACGGGAATGCCTGGCTGTTCACCAATCACCCTTACGGCACGACCATCGGCGGTGACGAAACCTCGTTGGGAAACATCTCGCACCGCGACCTCGGCCGTTATTACGAGGACTTCGTGGGCGCGGACCGGCTGACGATTTCGGTTGTCGGCGACATTGACGCCGGTGAGATCATCGAGTCTTTAACGGCCGCATTCGCTGACTGGCGGCCGGCGTCGGAACCGCTGCCCGAAATCGAAGCAGCGGCGCCACAGCCGGGCCGGCGCGTGCTGCTCGTCGACAAGCCGGGCGCAACGCAGACCTACTTCTGGATCGGCAATGTCGGCGTCGCTCGGAACTTTGCTCAGCGCGCCGAGCTCGATATCGCCAACACGCTGTTCGGCGGCAGGTTCACATCGTTGCTCAATAACGAGATGCGAACAAAAAATGGGCTTACTTATGGTGTGGTTTCATCCCTCGTAAGACCTGCGCAGCCCGGGTCAGTCGCAATCATTTCTTATACCAAGACCGACTCGACTGTCGTCGCCATCGACCTTGCGATCAGCCTGCTGTCGCAGATGCTCAACGAGGGCTTCAGCGCGGAGCTGGTTACATCAGGCAAAAATTACATCCTGGGACAATTCCCGCCGCGCTTCGAGACCTCGGCGCAGCTCGCCGGACAATTTGCGAGCCTGCATGCCGCCGGCCTCGACGAATCGTACGTCAACGACTATGGCGCTGCCGTTGCTGAAGCATCGGGCGAAGAGATCCTGTCGGTCATCAGGGCCGTGTATCCGCGGCCTGAAAACCTGGTGTTTGTGATCATCGGTGACGCGGAGCTGATTCGGGATGACATTGCCAAGTACGGCCCCGTCACCGAGATGTCGATTACCGAGCCCCGATTCACGCCGTAGCCCGGCTACTTGCCGATACAGAACTCCGAGAAGATCCGTCCCAGGAGGTCGTCGGACGAGACCGCGCCGGTGATTTCACCGAGGGCTTCCTGCGCGAGCCGAAGCTCCTCGGCCAGCAGCTCACCGGCCCTGGTTTCCTCGAGCGCCTTGCGCCCGGTATCGAAGTGGGCGGCTGCTCGACTGAGCGCATCGATGTGCCGCTTGCGGGTTGTGAATGCGCCCTCGCCGAGATTTCTGTAGCCGGCAGATCTTCGCAGCCGGCCGTGCAGGGCGTCGATCCCGGCGCCCGTCTTCGCCGACAGGTACAGGATGTCATCGACCAGCCCCGGTGCGTCGCCGGTTTCGTCGATCTTGTTGCGGACGACGATGATTTCGGCGCCATCCGGAATATCTTCTTCGATCCTCTTTGCAAGCGGCTCGTTCGCGTCCTGAATCCAGAGCACGGCATCGGCGCTTGCAAGTGCTTTGCGCGCCCGGCGTATGCCCTCCTCCTCGATACGGTCCGGATCCTCGCGCAGGCCCGCTGTATCCACGAGCTCGACGGCCAGGCCGTCAATATCGATCCGCTCGCGCAGAACATCGCGGGTCGTTCCCGCCACTTCCGTAACAATTGCCGTGTCCTCGCCGCTGAGCCGGTTCATGAGACTCGATTTACCCGCATTCGGTTTGCCGACGATGATTACCCGGTAGCCGTCGCGCAGCACCCGGCCGATTGTCGCGTTGCGTTGTAGTTCCTCGAAAGCCATGCTGCACTCGTCGACCCGCTGCAGCAGCTGTGCGTCGTTCAGAAAATCGATCTCCTCCTCGGGAAAATCGATAGCCGCCTCGACATGCATGCGCAACCGCACGAGCTTTTCCCCGAGAGCGTCGACGGCGGCCGAGAACGCGCCGGTTAACGAGTGCAGCGCCGCCCTCGCCGCCTGGGCGGTGCCGCTCGTGATCAGGTCCGCCACCGCCTCTGCCTGCGCGAGGTCGAGCTTGTCGTTCAGGAATGCGCGCTTGGTAAATTCGCCGGGTTCGGCCAGTCTTGCCCCGAGCTCGACCGCGGCGTCGACGAGCATAGACATCACGACCGGGCCGCCATGGCCGTGCAGCTCGAGCACCGACTCGCCCGTGAACGACGCGGGCGCAGGGAAGTACAGGGCGATTCCGCTGTCCAGCTCATCGCCTCGCGCGTCGCGAAATGTCTGGTGCGTCGCGTAACGTGGTTTCGGTAGACTGCCGAGCATCGTGGTGGCAATAGCCTCGGCCTTGTCGCCCGAGATGCGCACCACCCCGATACCGCCCGTGCCGGGCGGCGTCGCCGGAGCAACTATCGTGTCACCGGGGTGTCCCATGTGCCAATGAGACCACAGGATTCAATGTCATGCAGAATGTAAAGGTGCAATTCGACAACGACGACGGCCTCACGCTGTCCGGCATTCTCGACCTGCCGGCCGGCCCGCCGGTCGCTTACGCGTTGTTTGCGCACTGTTTCACGTGCTCGAAAAACCTCAAGGCTGCAGCCAACATAAGTCGCGCACTGGTTGATGCGGAAATCGCAGTGCTTCGTTTCGACTTTACGGGCCTCGGCCAGAGCGAGGGGGAATTCGCCGACACGAATTTCTCGAGCAATGTTGGAGACCTCCTGGCCGCGGTTCGTTTCCTCGAGGCCGAGCATGCAGCGCCGTCGATACTTATCGGGCACTCGCTCGGCGGCACCGCGGTGCTTCGCGCCGCATCGAGCATCCCGTCCGCCATCGCGGTCGCGACCGTCGGCTCGCCCGCTGAACCGTCGCACGTGGGGCACCTGCTCAGCGATGCGCGCGACGAGCTCGAGGCGGCCGGCAGCGCCGAGGTCAACATCGGGGGCCGGCCGTTCACGGTCAAGCAGCAGTTCCTCGACGACCTTGCCGAACACAGCCTGAGCGACAGTATCGGTTCATTGCGCAAGGCCTTGCTGATCATGCATGCGCCGCTCGACAATATTGTCGAGATCGATAACGCGTCCGCCCTGTTCCTGGCGGCAAAACACCCGAAGAGTTTCGTGAGTCTGGATAAGGCCGATCACCTGTTATCTGACGAACAGGATTCGCTGTATGCCGGCCGCCTGCTCGCTGCGTGGGCGTCCCGCTACCTGCCACAACGCGAAGCCGGTAGCGAATTATCTGCCGAGCCGGGCAGCGTCGTCGCACGAACCGCGGGCGACGGTTTTTACACGGAGCTTGCGACCGGCGAACACGTGCTCGTCGCCGACGAGCCCGCCACGGTGGGCGGCAGCAATCTCGGGCCGTCACCATACGAGTTATTGTCGGCTGCCCTCGCGAGCTGCACGACGATGACGCTGCAAATGTATGCCCGCTTCAAGAAGCTCGACTTGCGCTCTGTGACGGTGCGCGTCATTCACGACAAGATTCACGCCGATGACTGTGCCGGCTGCGAAACAAGCGTTGGCAAGATCGATGAATTCAGGCGCGAACTGACGCTCGAGGGTGACCTCGACGACGCACAGCGCGAGCGCATGTTGCAGATAGCCGACCGCTGCCCGGTGCACCAGACATTGCACAGCGAGGTGAAAGTCAGGACATCACTAACTTAAAGATCGTCATGGTCCTTTCCCTCCGGTTGTAATAAGCAAAAGACCACAGTGCTTCTCCACGCCGGCACCGTCATTTGGCTGCTGCCGGTCGACTGTCCAGGGTCAAGCTTTCAATTTCGTCGGTCGAAACAAAACCGGTTTCCTTGGTCCACGCCCAGTTGGCGCCCTTGCCAGGATCGAACGCCTCCAGGGCCTCGGTAAACCGCGGTGACATCTGGTTTCTGCCGCCCGCGTCCCACCACTGCCTTATTCCGGGAATTTGCAGGTTTCGCGCAGCCATGCGCATCTCGACAGTAAACAAATCATCGTCGACGACGCCTCTTTCATGCAGGAGAAACGTCGTCTGATACTGGCGGAAGTTGTTAAGTAACCAGCAGCCAACCGCAATCCAGCTGTCATCGGACAGGTTTCTCGAGTCGTACTGCATGGCCGCGCCGTCCCGTCCCAGCTCCCGGTTCGATGCCGTAGTCAGCCAATGTGCCGAACTGTCTGATTGCCAGGTCTGCAATCCAAAGGCCTTGGTATTGTCCGTGTTCTGCCTGATCTGCTTCACAAGATAAAGAAGCGTCGCCACCACGGCGGCTGCGCCAATAATTTCGCCAATTGCTCCTATCGCCTCCCAGTTCATCACTCATCCTCCGATCCAAACGGCACAATCCGATCAATCAGAGTTTAGGAGACGCGGCGGGAAATGGTGGCCCGGAGCAGCGGCGCGCAACCCGCGAGAACTAGTCGGCCGTGTTCTTCTTGCCTTTCTTGCCGGCTTTCTTCTGCTTGGCTTCGGCCTCGACGACCTTGTTGATCTTCCACTGCTGTGCGATCGAAAGCACGGTGTTCGTCACCCAGTACAGCACGAGGCCCGATGGGAAGAAGGCGAAGAACGCCGTGAAGATAATCGGCATGACCTGCATGACCTTGATCTGCACCGGATCGCCGACCTGGGGGTTGAGCTTCTGTTGGAAGAACATCGCCGCGCCCATGATAAGCGGCAGAATGAACAGCGGATCGCGTGACGACAGGTCGGTAATCCAGAGCGCGAATGGCGCCTGGCGCATCTCGACGCTCTCGAGCAGCACCCAGTAGAACGCCAGGAAAAACGGCATCTGTATCAGTATCGGCAAACAGCCGGCGGCGGGGTTGACCTTCTCGCGCTTGTACAGGTCCATCATCGCCTGGCTGAGCTGTTGCCGGTCGTCCTTGTAGCGATCCTGCAGCGCCTTCAGGCGCGGCTGAAGGTTGCGCATCTTCGCCATCGAGCGCCCGCTCGACTCGGTCAGCTTGTAGAACAGGAGCTTGATCAGGATCGTGACAGCGATTATGGCCACGCCCCAGTTGCCAAACACTCCATGCGCCTTGCTAAGCAGCCAGAACAGCGGCTGCGACAGGATCGTGAGCCAGCCGTAGTCGACCGTCAGCTTGAGCGACGGATCAATGTCCTCGAGCTGTTGCTGCAGCTTCGGGCCGACGAACACCGTTGTCGTGAACGTTTTCGATTCGCCCGGGTTAACGACGACCGGCGAACCGATTGCGCTGCCCGTCGCAACATTGCCGCGAACGGCAACGCTGTAACGTTGGCTCGTGCCTTTTTCCGGAACGATCGCGCTGACGAAGTGGTGCTGGATCGATCCGACCCAGCCCCGGTCTGTCGCCAGCTGGAGTGGCCCGTCATCAATCAGGTCGTCGCGATCGAGCTTCTCGGATTTGTCGCCGTTGTAAATGATCGAGCCTATGAACGAGTAGGTATCGACATTGAACATCGACCGTTCAATCGGGAACGACCGCCGCTGCAGTTGCGCATACTCGGCGCCGCGCCAGGGGGTATCGCCGGCATTTCGGATCGTTTGCTCGACCGCGATCGTGTAACTCCCGCTCGTGAATCGCAGCGTCTTTTCGACGCTGACGCCGGCGCCGTCGCTCCAGCTCAGCGGTACGACAAGCTCTTCGGCGCCGCCGAGTTCAAAGCTGTTACGCGCGCTTGTGAACGAGGCCCGGTGATTTGCCTCGGGGCCGTCGCCGGCCGACCGCAGCCCGGTTTGCACGAGCCCGAGCTCGTTGGGGTCGGTGTCGAGCAGCCGAACGAGATCGTCCGGCCGGTCCTTCGCAACCGGGTAGCTCAGCAAGGTGGCGCCCTGGATCGTGCCGCCCTCTGTGCTTATCTCGAGATCCAGGACATCGGTGAGAACGCGGATGGTCGGCGCCGACGCCGGCGCGACCTGCTCTGCCTGCCCGTCGACCGACGGCATGACATCCGGCGTATCGATATCGCCGGCGCCGAGGTCTGGCAGATCAATGTCGTCTGGCGGCGCCGGCGCGGTGCCGGTGTCGGTAGCAGCCACCGGGGGCGGTTGGGTCGCCTTCGGCGCGTAATCGGCAACCCAGGCCTGCCAGGTGACCCAGCAAAGCATCAGGAATACGGCCCAAATCAGCAGTCTCTGGTTATCCATCTTCTTCGTTCTCGCGGGCTTCCTCGCCGCGGGCCTCGCGGCAGCGCTGCCAGTGCGCCGCCATGCTGTCAAATAGCGCCCGGTTTGTGGCTGTCGCCGCAGCGCCCTGGTTGATCACGACAACGTCGAGCCCCGCTATCTCGGCCTGGTGTTGCCGAAACGACTCCCTGACGATGCGCTTAATTCTGTTTCTGCCCGTCGCCTGCCGGCAGTTTTTTTTCGAGATCGCCAGGCCCAGCCTCGCGATCTCCAGGTCATTCTCCCGGCTAAGTACCGTAAACCATTTGTCCCGGCTGCGGGCGGCTTTTTTAAATACGCGCCCGAACGCCGCGGCGCTCAACAACCGATGGTCTTTTTTGAGCCGGTAGATGGAGCTTCCAGCCAAGAGAAAAGAATTGTTTCCGTTGGTGTTACGGCGTGAGCTTCGCGCGGCCTTTCGCACGCCGGCGCTTCAAAACGAGGCGCCCGGCTTTCGTGGCCATGCGGGCACGGAACCCGTGGGTGCGGGCACGCTTGGTTTTGCTCGGCTGATACGTACGTTTCATTGGTCGGCTACCTGGTTTTTCTGCAAGTCGCTCAATGACCTGCGCTCCGGAAGGGCGGCAAGAGTACGCACTGGGCCTGCGGGTGTCAATAGACCGGCCGCAACACTTTTGCATCGCGCTCCTGGCGCATAATGGCACGCCGATCTAGCGGCGCTCAGGCAGACGTTATAGACTGCCCGATCGTCTATTCTAATAACTAGTGTTTGATCGTTTTGGGGACTCAATTGGCAGCCGGCATGACGCTCTGGAATCGTTGCGTCCGGGATCTACAAGCGGAGCTCCCCGAGCAGGATTTCAATACCTGGATCCGGCCGCTGCAGGCTGTTGAGGACGGTGAAACCCTGCGCCTTCTCGCCCCGAATCGCTTTGTCGTTGACTGGCTGCAGCAACACTACATGGGTCGGATCCTCGAGATTGCCGCAGGGCACGGCGTGTCGGCCGAGGTGGTTGTAGAGGTCGGGTCGCGGCAGGTCGCCACGCCGCCGCCCAGCCGTCCGCGGCCTGTTGCGTCTTCGCAGCCGGCCCCGATGGCCATCGAGTCTCGCCTCAACCCGGCCTTCACTTTCGACGCGTTCGTCGAGGGTAAAAGCAACCAGCTAGCACGCGCTGCGGCTTCCCAGGTCGGCGAAAACCCGGGCAAGTCTTACAACCCGCTTTTCATTTATGGCGGTGTCGGCCTCGGCAAGACGCACCTCATGCACGCCGTCGGCAACGCCATTCTCGAGCACAAGCCGAAGGCCCGGGTGGCGTACGTGCACTCCGAGCGTTTCGTCGGCGACATGGTTCGCGGTTTGCAGCACAACACGATTTCCGAATTCAAGCGCAGTTATCGTTCGCTCGATGCGCTGCTCATCGATGACATACAGTTTTTCGCAGGCAAGGAGAGATCCCAGGAGGAGTTTTTCCATACCTTCAACGCGCTGCTGGAAGGTCAGCGGCAGATCGTGCTGACCTGTGACCGCTACCCGAAGGAAGTCAACGGCCTGGAAGAACGGCTCAAGTCCCGTTTCGGTTGGGGCCTGACGGTTGCCATCGAGCCGCCCGAGCTCGAAACGTCCGTCGCTATTTTGATGAGCAAGGCCGCAGCCGAAACAATCGACCTTCCCGAGGAGGTGGCGTTCTTTATCGCCAAACGGATTCGCTCCAATGTCCGCGAGCTCGAGGGCGCATTGCGCCGCGTCATAGCCAACTCCCGATTTACGGAAAGGCCGATCGATCTCGATTTCGCCAAGGAAGCATTACGCGACTTGCTGGCCATGCAGGCCCGGCTGGTTTCTATCGAAAACATCCAGAAGACCGTGGCGGCCTACTTCAAGATCCGCGTTGGCGACCTGTTGTCCAAGCGGCGCAGCCGCTCCATAGCCCGACCGCGGCAGGTCGCCATGGCGCTGTCCAAAGAGTTGACCAATCACAGCTTGCCGGAGATCGGGGATGCATTTGGCGGGCGGGATCACACAACTGTTTTGCACGGCTGCCGCCGCATCCGGGCGCTGCGGGAGACGGACAAGCGCGTGAACGACGATTACATGAACCTGTTGAGAACACTCACAGGATAATGTGGATAACTGGTGGATAAGCATTAGCCGGAAAGTTACCCACAGGCTATACACAGGAGACAGGCAACTAGCACACCTGGTTTCCGCGACAGTTTTTACATATAACTTATTGTTTTTTATAGGGTTTTATTTGTTATCCACAGGGTCTTGCGCCCTTAATAATAGCAATAAGTAAGCAATGTCCAATTTTTATTAACAGGTGGTATCTATGAAGTTTAGTGCAGCTCGGGATGTGCTGTTGAAACCGCTCCAGGCCGTAATTGGCGTGGTAGAGCGCCGGCAAACAATGCCGATCCTCTCGAATGTGCTGCTGGTCGTAAAGGGCAACGAGCTGGCCGTAACGGCGACCGACCTGGAGGTCGAGCTCGTGGCCCAGACGGAGGTTAACGTCGAGGCGGACGGCGAAATCACCGTTTCCGGGCGAAAGCTGCTCGATATCTGTCGGGCGTTGCCCGAGGGGTCGGAGCTTGATGTCAGCCTGAGCGGCGAGAAGGTCAGCCTTCGGTCCGGCCGCAGCAAATTCAGCCTGGCCACGTTGCCGGCGGCCGAGTTCCCGAGCGTCGAAGACATCAAGGCCGGCCAGACAATCCGGGTCGACCAGGATGTGCTTGGGCGGTTGATCGAAAAGACGCACTTTTCAATGGCGCAGCAAGACGTCCGTTACTACCTGAACGGCATGTTGCTCGAGACAGGCGGCAAGCATTTGCGCGCCGTGGCGACGGATGGCCACCGGCTGGCGCTGTGCGAGGCGGACGTAGGCGGCTCATTGGACGAACAACAGGTGATTGTGCCGCGCAAAGGCGTCCTCGAGCTGCAGCGCTTGCTGGGCAGCGACGGGTCGGTCGACCTCGAGCTAGGGCCAAATCATGTGCGGATTCAGCTGCAGGGCATCCGGTTCACCTCGAAACTCATCGACGGCCGGTTTCCGGAGTATGAGCGGGTTATCCCTCAGGACTCCAGCAACGAGTTGACGGCGGACCGCGAGGCATTGCGCGGGGCGCTGCAAAGAACCGCAATCCTGTCCAACGAGAAATACCGTGGGATCCGGCTGATTATCCGGGACAGTGGTGTCGTCATGCAGGCGCATAACCCGGAGCAGGAGGAGGCCGAAGAAGAACTCGAGGTCGAGTACAGCGGCGAAGATATCGAGATCGGCTTCAATGTGAATTATTTGCTCGATGCGCTGGGGGCGGTCGACGGAGACGAGGTCAAGATGTCGGTTCTCGATGGCAACTCGAGTTGCCTGATACGGCAGCCGGGCAGCGACGACAGCAAATTCGTCGTCATGCCAATGCGGCTGTAGGAGCGGCGTAGCCGCAACGTTGTGCCCATCCAGGAGTTCTCGGCGCAGGATTTTCGGTGCCTGGAGCGCGTTGAGCTGCATGCCGATCCGGGCTTCAACGTGATCTACGGGCCGAACGCGTCCGGCAAGACAAGCATTCTCGAGGCTATCGCGTATCTCGGCAGAGGCAGATCTTTTCGCGGGGCGCCGACCGGCAGCCTCGTAAGGCACGGCCAGCCCGAGTTCGTCCTTTTCGGGCGCGTCGAAGACGGCGGGCGGATAGCCAGCGTCGGCGTCCGCAACAGCTCGGCCGGGCTCGAGGTCCGTATCGACGGCGAGTCCGGCGGCGGCGCCGCGGAGCTTGCCGTGGCGCTGCCGCTGCAAGTCATCGATCCGGATGTTCATAATCTCGTCGCAGGGGCGCCCGAGGAGCGGCGCCGCTACCTCGACTGGATCGCGTTCCACGTGGAACACGGGTATCTCGATAGTTGGCGGCGTTTTCGGCGAGCATTGAAGCAGCGCAACGCGGCGTTGCGGGCGGGGCAGGCCGTGGCCAGCATTCGTGGCTGGAATGCGGAAGTCGCCGAGCTGGCGGCGATTGTTGATGCGGCCCGCCGCCTTGCGCTGGAGGTAGCGACCGACAGCCTCGAAGAGGCGGGGCGGGCGCTGCTCGGGAGCGAGGTCCGATTCGAGTACCGGCGTGGCTGGAGAGAGGGCGTGGCGCTGATGGACGCCCTCGAGTCCGGGACCGAGCGGGATATTCAGCTCGGGAGCACGCAGGCCGGGCCGCACCGGGCCGATCTCAAGTTGATTTACGACGAGCGCCAGGCCCGGAAGCTCGTGTCGCGCGGGCAGCAAAAACTCCTGGCCAGCGCGATGGTGCTGGCTGCGGCCGAGACCGCGCAGGCCGCGCTGGAGCGGCCGTTGCTCCTGTTGCTCGATGACCCGGCAGCCGAGCTCGATGAGGCCTCGCTGGCGAGGCTGATGGCGCGCGTGAGGAATCTCGGCAGCCAGGTCATCGCGACGAGCCTGCACCCGGAGACGCCGATAATTGACACGGCCGGGGCGATGTTTCACGTGGAACGCGGCGTGCTGAGGCGAGAATCCTGAGGGGCCGTTCCGGCGACCCTCAAAACAGCCAAAACCCTATAAAAAATAAGCATTTGGGGGTACTTTGCGGGCCCCGGTTTGGTACAATAGGCCGGTTATATCCAGAGGGCGCGGCATGGCCGACGAAACCGAATATACTTCCAGTAATATCAAGGTCTTAAAGGGTCTAGAGGCGGTCCGCAAACGGCCGGGCATGTACATCGGCGATACCGATGATGGCACCGGCTTACACCACATGGTCTTCGAGGTCGTCGACAACTCGATCGACGAAGCGCTCGCGGGTTATTGCAGCACGATAACCGTGACCATTCACGCCGACGAGTCGGTGACGATCACGGACGACGGCAGGGGCATCCCGGTCGACATGCACCCCGAGGAGGGCCGCTCGGCCGCCGAAGTGATCATGACGGTCCTGCACGCCGGCGGCAAGTTCGACGATAATTCCTACAAGGTCTCCGGCGGCCTGCACGGCGTCGGCGTCTCGGTGGTCAACGCGCTGTCCGAGCATCTCGTGCTCACGATTCACCGCGAAGGCAAAACTCACCAGCAGGAATATGAGCACGGCGAACCAAAGGCCCCGCTGACCGAGGTTGGCGACACCGACCGTTCGGGCACGACGATTCGCTTCAAGCCCTCGAGCGGGACATTTACCAATATCGAATTCCACTATGACATCCTGGCCCGGCGCCTGCGCGAGCTGTCTTTCCTGAATTCGGGCGTGCGCATCCACCTGATCGACGAACGGGACGAGCAGGAAGACACCTTCCAGTATGAGGGCGGCATCCGCGCGTTTGTCGAACACCTGAATCGCAACAAGACGCCGATTCACCACACGGTTTTTCATTTTTCCGAAATCCAGGACGACGTCGGCGTGGAGGTGGCGTTGCAGTGGAATGATGGCTACCAGGAGAACATGTTCTGCTACACGAACAATATTCCGCAGCGTGATGGCGGCACCCACCTGGCCGGTTTTCGCTCTGCGCTGACGCGCACGCTCAACACCTATATCGAGAGAGAGCTCAGTGGCAAAAAGGAAAAATTCACGCCATCGGGCGACGATTCCCGCGAAGGCCTGACGGCGGTCCTGTCAGTCAAGGCGCCCGACCCGAAATTCTCGTCTCAGACCAAGGACAAATTAGTTTCATCTGAAATTAAAGGCATCGTCGAGCAGGCGATGGCGGGCCGGCTGTCGGATTTTCTGCTCGAGCGCCCGCAGGAAGCCAAGGGCATCGTCTCGAAGATCGTCGAGGCCGCGCGCGCCCGCGAAGCCGCGCGCAAGGCCCGCGAAATGACTCGCCGCAAAGGGGCCCTGGACGTAGCCGGGCTGCCGGGCAAGCTCGCTGACTGCCAGGAAAAAGACCCGGCGCTGTCAGAGCTGTTCCTCGTAGAGGGCGACTCCGCCGGCGGCTCCGCGAAACAGGGCAGGGACCGTCGTACCCAGGCGATCCTGCCGCTCAAGGGCAAGATCCTCAACGTCGAGAAAGCGCGCTTCGACAAGATGTTGTCGTCTGTCGAAGTCGGCACGCTGATCACCGCGCTCGGCTGTGGTATTGGCCGGGACGATTTTGACCCGGACAAGCTGCGCTACCATCGCATCATTATCATGACCGACGCGGACGTCGACGGCTCGCACATTCGCACGCTGCTATTGACCTTCTTCTATCGGCAAATGCCCGAGCTCATCGAGCGCGGGCACGTCTATATCGCGCAGCCGCCCCTTTACAAGATCAAGCGCGGCAAGCAGGAGGTGTACGTCAAGGACGATGCCGAGCTGAATACCTACCTGCTCAATTCGGCGCTCGACAACGCCGAACTGCATGTCAATAACCAGGCGCCCGCGCTCTCCGGCGCGGCGCTCGAGGCGCTCGCCAAAGAACACATCGCGGTGGAAACGATCATGGAGAGGCTCGCCAACCGCTATGACGAGGTCGTGTTGCGGACGATCGCAGGGCTGCCCGAGGTGTCCGAAGGCATTATCGAGAACCTCGATAAACTCGAGGCATGGACCAGCGAACTGTCCGCCGCGCTGCCGAAGTCCAATGGCGGCCGGGGCAATGGCGGCAACGGCGGAACTTATTCCGCAGAACTCGATCGGGGCGACGAGGACGGCGAGGGCGTCCGGATCGGAATCACGCGTGTCCAGCACGGGATAGGCGCAACACGATATCTGCCGCGAGAGTTTTTCGACACCAACGAGTATCGCCACATCATGGCGCTGCAAGCGAAGCTGTCGGACCTGATCGGCGACGGCGCTTACGTCAAGCGCGGCGAGCGGCAGGCGGCGGTTGTTGATTTTGCCGGCGCCGTCGAATGGCTGATGGACGAAGCGCGCCGCGGGCAGTCGATCCAGCGCTACAAGGGCCTCGGCGAGATGAACCCGGAGCAGCTCTGGGACACGACAGTCAATCCGGAGACGCGGCGGCTTATGCAGGTCAAGATCGAAGACGCGGTCAAGGCGGACGAGATCTTCACGACGCTGATGGGTGACCAGGTAGAGCCGCGCCGCGAGTTCATCGAAAAGAACGCGCTGACCGTCGAAAATCTCGATATCTGAACCCCCCCGGCGGCAGGCGCTATGACTCGCAAGCGGTTACTGATTCATACGGCCTTCCTGTTCGTGCTGCCGCTCGTTGTCGCCTGGTTCGGCCTGGGGCTCATGTCGGCGGCGCTGCTCGTTGTCCTGATGCTGCTGTGGCGGTGGGCCATTGCACTGAGCGGCATCGTCGCACCAGAGAAGGCCCCCGACGTGGTGCTGGAATCAATTGGGATAAGCCACTTCGTCGAGAAGGTGCGATGGAGCATGGACCGGCTCGGCATCGACTACATGGAGCGCCATAATGGCGGGACGCTCGGAGCCTATTTCACCGGGCGAACGGTTCCACAGCTGCGCGTTCGCACCGGGGTCGTCCAGACCGTCATCGGGAACTCGCCGGAAATACTGCGCTTCTTGTGGGGCAATTACAGCGGCACGCTTGGCGACAAGGCGGATTTTCTCGAGCCGACGCCGGAAAGATTACAGCTCGAAGCGCGCCTGGACCGATACGCTCGCAATCTGCAGGTCTGGATTTATCATCATCTGCGCCAGGAGCGCGAGTTGACGCTGCACCTCTGGGGAGTCGACGATCCCGAAACGCCGGGCTGGCAAAAAGCAGCATTGAGGCTGACATATCCGGTGCTCGCGATGCTAATCAGGCGGACTTTCAGGATCAATGAACACCATTACTCGAAGGCTGTGCATTACATTGAGGAATTACTCGCGGATGTCGATGTGCAGCTCGCGGATGGGCGGACGTCGATCCTGGGCGAAGAGACAATCAACTACACGGATATTGCCTTCGCGGCGTTGTCCGGACCCTGGTTAATGCCGGATGGCTTTGGCGGCGGACACGCCGATGCCTGTCGGATCGAGCGAGACCAGGCGCCGGCGAAAATGCGCGATGATATCGAGAGGTGGCGGGAGGACTATCCGAGAGTCACGACGCTTGTCGAAGGGCTTTACGCTAACGAACGCAAACCGCAAAAAAAGGTCCAATAAAAACATGCGAACACTATTCACCACGATAGCCGTCGTGCTGCTCGCAGGCTGTGCCGCGCAGGACGAACAGGAAGATGCATCGTCTCAGGATATAGATCAGGCCGTGAGGGACTTCATCGAGCTGCGCGAACTCGAATCGTTGGATGCGCTCGTCTCCGGTAGCAACGATGGCTGGCGAGAAATCAGCGACTATTTTATTTTGTACGAAGGCAGGCGGGACACCTACCTCGTCGAGTTCGTCCGCCGCTGTTTCGAATTAAGAGACAACACCCGCATTACGCCGGACGAGCGCTGGGACAAGAACAGGATCCGCGCGCGCTTCGATACGATTCGCGGGTGCCGAATCGCCGCGATCTACGCCCTCGATGAGACCGAGGCGGCAGAGGTCGAGAATATCGGCGAGGCCCCGGGCAGCCGCAATTAACTCCTGGGCCGGCGCCTGGCTTCGCTAGTTCGCGCCGGCCTTCTCCTGATACAGCCTGCTGATTTCGAGCATCCTGGATTCGATCCAGTTCTGCGCCAGCACGTTCGTTTCTCTCGGGTAGCGGCCACCGGGATCGATGGGCGGCCCGATACAGAATCGAATCTTGCCGGGCGTCTTCACCATGCCGCGCTTTGGCCACAGGTCGCCCGCGTTGTGAGCAACCGGGACAACCGGACAGCCCGTCTCGCTGGCGAGCGCCGCGCCGCTAACGCCGTAGCGACGAGTCTCTCCCGGCGGCATGCGCGTGCCCTCGGGAAACATGCTGATGCTCAGGCCCGCAGCGATGCGCTCCTTGCCCTGTGCGATTACCTGCTTGACGGCGGCGCCGCCGGCGCCTCGGTCGATCGCGATCGCCTTCATCACGAGCCCGAGCGCCCAACCGAAAACCGGCAAGTAGAGCAGCTCTCGTTTGAGCACCCAGGCCGAGGTCGGCAGCGCCGCGATCTGCCAGTAAGTTTCGAGAGCGGTCGTGTGCTTGATCAGGAAGACGGCCGGTTCATCGGGAATGTTCTCGCGGCCCTCGGTCGTCACGTCGAGGCCGCAGACGACGCGGCCCGCCCACAGGCAGAAATTTGCCCAGGCCCTGGCGACCGCCCAGCGCCAGGAGTGCGGCGCCCAGAACAACGACAGCACGGTGGCGGACAGCAAGAGCGCCGAGCCGTACATAAGAATCGTGAACAACAGGCCGCGGAACCAGAGCATGTCAGATGGACAGGCGCGATATGTCGGCCACATCGAGGAACAGCGCCCGCAGCTGGCTCAACAAGGCAAGGCGGTTGTTTCTCGTGGCCTTGTCGTCGACCATCACCATGACGTCGTCGAAGAAAGTGTCGACCGGCGTACGAAGATCGGCCAACGCGGTCAGCGCCTCGGTGTATTGACGCGCTTCGATCATTGGCCTGACGGTCGTTCGCGCCTTATCGAGCGCTTCGCCCAGGGCGACCTCGGCCGGCTCGGCAAGCAGCTTCTCTTTTGTCTCGGTGACGCCGTCGACCTCGGCCTGGCGCAGAATATTTGCGATGCGCTTGTTCGCGGCCGCAAGACTCGCCGCAGGCTCTAGAGCGATGAACGACTGGACGGCTTCGAGGCGACGCCCGAAGTCGACGAGCGATGCGGGGCTGCGGGCGAGCACCGCGTCGAAAGTCTCGGTGGCGAGCTTCTTGTCACGATCCAGAAAGTAGCGCCGCAATCGTTCTGTGATGAATTCATACAGATCCGATTCGATGTCGGTGCCTTCATCGGCTTTGCTCGGCTGCGCTTCGACGGCCGCGGCGATCAGCGCCTTGAGGTCGACGTCCAGGCCGCACTCGACGAGCACACGAATGATGCCGAGAGCCGCGCGGCGCAGCCCGAAGGGGTCGCGATTACCGGATGGCTTCTTGCCGATCGCGAAGATGCCGGCTAGCGAGTCGAGCTTGTCCGCAACGGCGAGAACCTGGCCGCTGACCGACGCCGGCAGCGCGTCGCCCGCGAAACGTGGCAGGTAATGCTCGGCGATGGCATCCGCAACATCGGGCGGCTCGCCATCCGAAAGTGCGTAATACCGCCCCATGATGCCCTGCAGCTCCGGGAACTCGCCGACCATGCCCGTAACGAGGTCGCACTTGGCGAGCATCGCTGCGCGGGCGGCGACCGAAGCGTCCTGGTCCAGTGCTATTGCGATTTTTTCCGCGAGACCGGCCGTTCTCCTGGCCTTGTCGTGCATCGTGCCGAGCCCGCGCTGGTAAACGACATGATGAAGCGACTCCTGACGGGCGGACAGCGGCGTGCGTCGGTCCGAGTCCCAGAAGAATGCGGCATCGGCCAGTCGCGGCCGGATGACGCGTTCATTGCCGTCCCGCACCTGGTCCGGATCCTTGCTCTCGAGGTTCGCGACCGTTACGAATTTCGGCAACAACTTGCCGCCTTTACCCGCGACCGGAAAGTAGCGCTGGTGACTCGTCAGGGTCGAGACAACCGATTCGCGCGGCAAATCGAGGTACTGGCTATCGAACGTGCCGACGATGGCTACCGGCCACTCGACGAGAGCCGTGACTTCGTCATAAAGCGCGTCCTC